>JGI24006J15134_10000002_pt1 | contig 303891 bp, 74 predicted proteins | sample LinPmetageLP53_FD_15134 | JGI IMG/M metagenome (IMG submission 15134)
CCTGCCACAAACTTACGTTTGCTCTTTTTCATTTTTGGTTTCTCTAACTTGCCTCCTAGGGCATACTTACTTTTATACGCAACAGCGGTCTTTAATTTTTTTATTTTTGTCATAATTTTATCTATAGAATTTTCTTACAGCCACAGAACTAGTGTACAAATGTACGGAATTATTTGTTATATTATCATATATTAAACGAATTCCTAACCATTTGTCTATAAATTTCTTCTGTTCTTGCCATATTTTGTTTAAATTTATATAATTTGCGTTTGGTAGTTCACTCATACCGTCTACTACAAACATAGGAGTTATAGCACTTGTTGTTACAGTTCCAACATTTGTTCCTCCAGTTACATTGACCCCGGTAGCAGTATAGTATGCTGCAGTTGAAACACCTATTGCTGCTAAGTCTCTAAATTGATTTATCTTCCAATCAGTACCTACACGCCTTGTATTTATCAAATATTCTAATGGACTTGATGTTTCAGTCCCAGATATTTGATGTGTATTGTATACAAAGAAACTAGTAAATCCATGTTCTAGTACATTAACTCCTTGTATATTTAGATCTGTTGCAGTGTCATTCCAGACTTCTGCATTATATGTTATACTGGAATATAATCCATCAGCTTCTCTTAATTCATTTTCTATATACTCAATCTCAAAAGGAGATATAGTTATATTATCTGCCCAGTTAGGTATAGTTCCTATATCATTTTCTTGGTAGTATAATCCTTTTAAACCGCTGTGATGTTTCCATATAGCAGAGCTTCCCAAAGTAGTAACAAGACCACCAAGACCACCAATTAAATTTGGATACTGATCTGTTATTGAATAAAAATTAAAAGTAGTATTAAAATAATGATAAGGTACATAATCATGGAAGCTAACCCAGATATTTAATTCAGGAAAATAAGATATTGTCCAACCACCTTTGTAGAAATAAGATTCATTCTCCCACTCTATAGTAGCCCAACAATCGTAACAACTTGGAAAAGTACCGCAGGCACAAGCTGCAAACTGCTCAAACATTTGTGAATTAACGTTAAATCTTACTGTTCCATAACTTGGAGGGATAGAGGCAATCGAATTGAACCCATCTATAAAAAGTTGTGTAGGTACATACTCTCTTTTAGTTAATAATATTCTTTTAAATTTAGGATCATATACAGAATGAAATCCAAATCCCATAAGAGGATTATCAGCAACAGTACTTAAACCAAAGTCTTCTAGAGCAAATTTAATATTATCTTTAAACCATTGTTCCATACCTACATCATTCAACTCGACTAAATTTTCCTTCATTAAGAACACTTTACGAGCGGCAGCATCTACAAAGAAATACCCACTACGTGTAACAAGTGCTGCTCTAATTGATTGAGTTCCTCCATATCCATCTTTAGTGTGCACAATCTCTTCTGGAGCCTGTTCAAAAATATCTCCACTTCCTACAAAAGCATCTGATCCACCAGAGAGCTGCATCTTTTGTTTACCTTTAGTTACATATAAAGTATCTTCCATGTGGAAGTATAATAAATTATTAAAAGTAGATAGCTTCCATAAATCTCCTTTATCTCTAGGAAGGTCTTTAAATTGATTTCCTAAAAAGATTCTATAATTATCTATCAAACTAGTATTATCTGACTTAGCACTTCTATGCGTTCTAGTTGGAAAATCTGTTTGATTGTTTTCTTCTAAAGGTAATGGAAAAGCTGGTCTGATGTCATTAACTGCAGAATAGTTATCGTTATACCTCATGTTATCAAAATGTGTAAAATCTCCATCTTCACTACCAACATATCGTATAATTTCTTTTGCTATAGATCCTGGATAGTATAAATTTTTATCAGAGTCAGTATGTCTAAAGTTAATATTATCACAACTTTCTACTATTTGATAATGGATAGATCTTTTAGGTAATGAACTCTCATCTATGTTACTAGGTTTAACAGCTAATGCTTTACCATATCTGCATATATAGGTGTCTCCTCCATATATACCAGACTTTATATGGTTTGAAGTTCCTTGATATAACGTAGACTGTAAATCAGCTACAGAGTAATTTGCTGTATTACTAACTGGAGTATATGGTGGTAACAATTCTTTTATAGTAGCAACCATAGGATCTCCTGCAATAGTACCTGTTGGTGCTTCAGGGTGATTAGCATCATCCCAGAAAATGAAATTCTTAAACTGCTGTCCCAATACTTCAAATCCTGTCCATACTAATTTATTACTGTCAATAGATTTATAAACATCAGTTTTAAAAGCATGTAAATTAACTATCATACTTTGACTTCTAGATCCGCTACTGTCATGTGATAATTGATTATATCCACCAGTTCCATCATAAGATCCCCAAGGTAAAGGGTTTACAAGTATTGGACCATTGTCTCCAGGATTAACTCTTTCAATATTTCCAAATCCTTCAACCGCAGCAGAGTTATTAGGTGCTGCGTATCCTGAATTCCAACCAGCTGAGGATGTAGGCCTGTTAGTTAAATCAACTGCACGAAACTCGTGTCTATCCATTAAAGAAAAGATCATACAACTTTCACCAAACTCATTAAATACTTTACCTCCAAAACCTAAAGATGCTCCTCTAAAAATAGTATCGCCCATTAAGTACGATTTAGCTTTTTGTCCTAGTACTCTTGGAGGAAGGTAGCTACCTCCATATCTACTATAATTAGCATAGTCTGCACCTGCATGAATAGAAGAGGCTACATCTCTTGGATAGCAATTAAAGTCTGTTTCCCATCCCCATTCTTCTCTTATTTCAATAGGATCTGTTCCTGCTCCTGGAGCGCTAGTTAATCTAGTATTCATTCGTTTATCTTGATTAACTGTAGGACCATTCCATACTAAATTTCTAACTCTCCATTGTGGTTTAATATGTGTTGCACCTGCTAAACTATTTTTTGTTCTCAACAAATTAAAATCGTGAAAAGTAAAGTTTTTATATGCAGCTTCTCCAGTAGCTAGTGTAGTAGAGTTTTGGTATATTCCATAAGTATATATAGGATATCCTGGATGCCACGATGCATAAGCCATAGACTCGCATTGCCAGAATGTTTCAGGGAAGTTTTGCAACGTACCCATAACTTGATATGCTTCTGCTGTGCCACCTGTTTCTAGGCAGATACCCATTTGAACAAGTTTTCGTGTCATAGGTATTATTGAATCTTGTCCAATAATTGTTTTATTAGATTGCCCACGCTTAGCATAATAAATTCTAAATCCTTGAACTTTATCTGCTATAGATTTAGGTACCTTTATATCCTCTAGAGTAAATCCTAGTCTTCTAACAGTATGTGATATCTTTGCATCATATTTTACAAAGCCAGGCGCAACAGAATTAGCTGATACAATTTCCCATCTAATAAACTGGTAATCATTGCAACTCCATGGAGCACTGCTAGGACTAGAACACCCTGCGTCACACGCATCTATTTGCTCACTACTTCCTCTAGCCTGTCTAAATCTACAATCCGTTCCTCCTGATTGACCACCTACATTACACCAACCATCTCCACAATTTCTCATTCGTATCCACTCGCCTGGCTCTAAAACAGTAGCTGGTAAAGACATAGCTGTATAATCAAGCGTCCCACTACCACCACAACCCCCATAATCACCTATTGAATCACAGGAAGTTGCAGGACATCCTGGACTAGTACCTGCTGCCCCTTCAGCTACAGGGCTAGCAACAGAATTAGTACTATACTTAGTAGTAGTAAGTGGAGCAGAACCACCATTACTTAGTCTTCTATGATTAATCATAGCCCAACTTCTTACTGTCATTTTTTGATCTGCTACTATATAATTACCATTCCAAGTACCACCAGTGTTATTACATCCTGAACCAAATCCTCCTGTATCAGATTTGCTTCTAAATAGAGCCTGTAACATCTGAGCGTTAGTACCATCAGGATCAGATATATTTACATAATTACCCATATTTGCATATCTCCAAGATCCTTCATTCCAATGCATTTCACACCCATCATCATTATGTCTAAATTCAACAGTACCATTCCAAGGTGTGTTATTTGATCCTACACCATCAGACTCCTGCGACGTGCATGTGTCATCACTAATTGAGGATCTGTTGTCATTATCATTACCAGGAAAATGGTGGTGACGAACCCTTTCATTTTTAATGTCAGTTCCTGTATAACCATTTTCATCCCACACTTCATAGTTATCTGTATCTGGATAAGTCTCTGTAGCATTTTCCCAAAAGTTCATATTTCTATTTCCTGCGTATTGACTGTAATCAAAGAAATGAAAGTTTTGAGCGTGACCTTTACTTAAGTCCGCTAAATCTGAAAAAATTTGAGTATTCCCTACTGATGCAGAAGAAACAGCATCTCCTTCAGTATGAAAAGCTGGGTCAGTAGATATATTTTTTTCTCGTCCAGGTATATGATATGCATAAGACATACTACCATCATTCATAATAAATGCAATATAAAAGGCATAAGCCTCATCTCTTTGATATCCTTTATGATCTACAATATTTGGATGATGTCTATATGATTTAGAATCATCTACATAATTACCATCATCAACTGGGAAAAAAGCATTCCCTGTAGTTAGACTATCCATGGTCATCCAATGCTCATCAAATTTTGGTATATCCCTAACAACAGAAAATGTTTTAATTGCATTAGCATATTTTTGATATCCTAAATCCTTATTACTAGTTGTATTTCCTAAATATAAAATACCATCTAACTGATCAATAGTTTTTGCAGTATCATAAGATGTAGTATCTATAATAACTTTTTCAATAGCTAGTCCGCTACTACCTTCTATACCACTAAATACTACAGTTTGAAATGGAGGATTTGAAGTATTAGGATTTATTTGTATATCATTTAATTTAAAAGCCTCAGTCGAATCTCCCATACGCCTAACAACTACAGGTCGCATAAACTTATAATCTGTATTCAGATTACTAACTCTCCATGATATAGCTTTAGATGTTTGAGTACCCTCTTTAGCACCGTCTTTTTTACTAGTAGGCCTAGTGTGATCATACTCATCTACAATTGAAACAGGATTAGAAACAGTTAAAAAATTAGTCGCAACTAAGTCTTCATCTACATAAGCTAAAGCTAAATAGTATACTGCTGTTTTTAATCCACCCCCTTCAACAACAGACGTCTGATATGGTTTAGGAAACCACCACTGGTCAGAAAGATAAATATGAGGAACAGGACCAGATGCTGGAAATAAATTTAATAATTCTAAATGTTTTGAATGTGAACTAGCAGGATTAATGTTATATAACCAAGTAATATTAGATAATGCTATCCCTCGCATTTGACGGTCTATGTTAATTGCCCTAGGTGGATTTAAATCATCTGTAAAATAAACAACTAAATCTCCTTTAGCATCAATCTTATAAGTTCCTTCTATTAAATTGGTAAACTGAAAATTTAAATCGTGTGTTACATAACTAGTTATGTTAGGATTATATAAAGCTGAGTATGGATTACCTACGCTTGTATTAGGATCCCATATACCAATCTCGCTTCTTAAGTTAAGTTGATTCTTAGTAAATATAACTACTCTATCATTATCAACTTCTACAGTTCCCAAGATTCTATCTTCTTGAGCACCCCAGGTTAAATTTGTTCCAAGATGCCCGTGTGCAGTAGTACCAGATTCGTTAGAAATAGAGCCTTCTATATTATTTATAGTAGCATTTTTTGCATATCTCCAAGAATCTTTAGGCTGGTCTTGATGACTAGTATCTTTGAATAATCCTTTTAAAAATCTTTTATTGGCCATTATCCTCTATCTAATTGTTCTCTGTCATTTAAATCTTCAAATAACGTCGAGTGTCTATTTATATTTGGAACTAATCTTACCCATTGATTCATAAACGATTCATACTTTGCAATATCTGGATAGTTAGCTGCATTTCTAGCTTGTGTACAATAATTCATCCATCTCTCTTCTGCAAAAGCATAGTCTATCTTAGTAGGTTTATCATAACCTGATAATAATAATTTTTTAAATATATACCAAAACATTGCTTCTTTAAAACTTATATCATCTGGTACTAATGGAAAGCAATCTTCATCTAGAGGAAAAGCCATATAACTTATACAGATTTTTCCTGTTTGAAATGAGGTTTTAATATACCCACAATCTACTATATAACTATCCTTATACTCTGATAATTCGTTTACACATCCTGTACAATGCATGCTTTTATGAAATGTACTTGCACCATATTGTAATGCTCTTAGTTTATGTTCATCAGAAAAGAAAACATTTTCTAAAACAACAATTCTAGCATTTATTTCATTAAGGACTTTTCCTGTATCACTATAATCTTGCCCTGCAGCCGTAGCTGCAACAACAGATGCAGATAATGTTTTAACTTGAGTTAATAAAGTATCTAACTCTTCAGATGTAGTAGGAGATACTGTATTATTAACTGCGACTTGATTGATATAATATAGGTCAGCAGGTAAACATACTTTATGATCTTTTACAGTTAAGACACATTGTTTAGTACACAGTTGTGGTGCAGAACCTATATGCTCTAATGCCTCTCCTATCCACTCAATAGCATCATCTATCCAATTATCATCATTAGGTTTTAAATCTCTAAAAACCTTTCTAATAATTGTCTTGCTAGATATAGTTTTATAAATCATAATTTATATTTTTTAAACTTTAAATACGCTAAATCATCTTTACGCAACAAAGTTATTAATTTTCCCTTATTTCCTTTAACCCCTCGTGTAGCATCAAATCTATAAACAGACTTATTTGGGATCTTACATTTACCTTTGTTCCAATGGTATTTACAATAAAAATCATCTGTATAATATATATACCATTTTCTACCTTTCTCTGTAATATTATCATACAAAGGCAAACCTTTTTTAATAAGTTCATCTCTATACTTATTACTCTCTCCCCAATCTATTCTTGGAGTCCTAGGATCTCTTCTTACTCTAACTATATATATAGAAGATAAGTTATAGCCCATATTGAATGTTTTACCTTCTAAGACATTGCTCATGACTATCATATTATAGTCAGAGCAAATGTCTCTAAAAGTTTTTGCATCAATGCTATCGTCATACTTTATCTGATAATCGTCATAGATTGCCTTTAAAGTATGTAACATCTATCTTCTTCCTCCTCTTTTGTACTTTATTCCACCTTTCTTCTTCTTGATCTTTGTTGTCTCACGTCTTTGGATCAAATCTGGAATTCCGTCGTTATCTGCATCATGAGTCTTAGGTTTTTGAACTAAATCTGGAACACCATTACCGTCTTGATCATGCTTTGGATTTACAGTTTGTTTCTTCTTAGGAGTTGTTTCTTTTACTACCGGTGTCTCTTCTTTCTTTTTAACTACTTTTTTCTTAGTTTTTCCTTTTCTTTTATCTTGCTCAGATTTTGACTCCGTACTATATTCCTTACCTCTCCAAGTAAAATGCCCTGAATCATCTCCGTAATGCTTTATACCTGCTTTTTTATTAGCATCTCTTTGAGTTCTGTAAGCCTCACTAAAAGACATATTATCTATACTTTTAGAATTCTTTTTATCCTTTTTAACATCTGGTGTTTCTGTAGCCGATTTAGGTGGAGTATTTTTATCTCCTTCTGTAGTTGGAGCATACTCTTTTTTCTTTGTTAGAGTCTTCTCAGTATGAGTTTCTAACTTACCTTCAATCTTTTTAGTTTTTTCCTTACGTCTGTTTATTTTCTTTGTTAGACGTCTTGTTTTCCTAGTAGATCTTCTTTTTTTCCTTGCGGTTTTGCGCTCCTCTCTTTGTCGTCTTCGCATTTCCTTACGTGTCTCATCTTCAGAGGCGCCGCCATCCTCAAACAAAACAGGGGTACTAGGTTCCAAAAAGTCGCCACTTATGCGCTTAGAGCCTTTCCCGTAAAATTCATCTTTTGCCATTGTCTTAAATTTATTTAATTAATTATTATTATTGTTGCTTATTTTGTTGAGGTGCAATACCTTTAACAGTTCTATCGTCTTGCATCCTATCATTTTCTAAATCACTAAATGAACCAGTAAGCAGTCCTAATTCACCAGATATAATACCTGAATTGATTGCTTGAATCATATCCATAGGTATTGGAAAATTTGTAGCACTATCGTCATAACAGACGTCAGTACCACAATTATAAAGCCTTAAATCTTCGGGGTCTTCAAAGACTCCTCTTACATTTATGTACTCTAAACCTTTAGCATTATGTATATATATAAAATTATCTATCATAAATGCTTTCATTTTTTTATTTGTATATTTATCATATGGTAACCATTGCACAATATGTGGCTCCACCATAGGAATAGTTCCTAAACCAGTTACATCACCAATATATGTAATAGCATCTCTGAAATTAAATCTAACAGTTTTAGGAACTTCCAATTTTGTTTTATAAATTGTACATCCTATAGGCAAGTTACAACACCTAGAAGCGTCTACAGGAGCTACTTCTAAACATCCTAAATCTTGTTCTACATGTCTTGTTGTTAATCCATTTCTAGCAAAATCTCTACGCAAGAACATTGCTCGATAATGCTTAATATTAAACTTAATCTGATCTAAAGATAGATGTTCATCGTGATTAGATCTACCTCCTCTAATTAGGTTTAATAAGTTGTATGCTATTTCATTTAATGTCATTATTTTTATTGTAAATTAGTTTGTAAATATCCTTCATACCCTCTTAATTTACTCCATATATGTGCTTGTCCGGTTCTTTTTGCTTCGTATCCCATCATTTTGTGCCATGCATCATTACCGCAGATAGACGGGATAAATCTTACTTTTATTCCACGGTACTCATTAACCATTTCTTTATGCTTATGCCCACAATGTACTTCTCTGTTTGTAGTCCTTGCAAACATCATAGGCTCTTCTGTTGCCATTATAAGTGGCATCTCAGCAGGTTTTTCTTTGTCTCCATGTGTAAACATAATCATATTTTTTCCATACTCATAATACTTTCTAGAGTTATAGTTGTTATCAACTTCTACTCCGTCATGTCCTAAAAAGAAAGCTCTTAAAAACTCTCCTGAATAAAACATTCTTTCATAGTCGTGGTTACCTTGTATTACAACCACATCTACAGGCGCTGTATCTGATAAAAAATTTATTGCTCGTACCATTAAATTACAGTATCCAACAAATGTTTCTTGCCACTCTGCACCATCGTGTTGAGGAGTTCCTTTAGTAGTTGCTCTAGAATATCCCTCAGAGTTCATACCATCGTTACCTATAGGTAAAAGTATTCTCTCTATATTCAAACCTGACGCTTTATTCATAAGGTCTTTAACTGTATTCATATAAGACTCCTCTGCTTCATTTAATGTCTGACCGTCTATTTTACCATAATGAATATCTGGTAAAGAAACTTCATACACTACTGGATCTACTACTGCCTCATACTCCTTCTCAACTTTAGGACTATACTCTTTAAGAGACTTAAGCATTTCTTCTTTTGCCTCCTTCATTATATTATCCTCTCCTTTTGTAACTACAGAAAATCTATTATCTCCTTTTATTGTCTGCCAAAACTTTACAGACTTTACATCGTCTTCTGCTATACCGTTACTGTCTAAGAACTCTTTAAACTCATTGATTTCAGACTTACTTATATTATCTAAATCAAAATCATTTCCTTTTGCTTCTATCCTACCTTCTCTTAGTGCGTGTCCACATGCTTCAACACTGCAGTCTAAGCGTTCAGAAAGACGTTCAGCACCTTCTTTAAGGTAGCCAGGCCTGTCTTTCAAAAAGGCCTTAATCTGGTCTTTGGTCATATATATAGTTAATTGGTTACTGTTTTTTTACCTTCTCTAAACTCCTACCTCCAAAATAAGCGCCTATTACAGTAATCAATACTATCTGTAATAAGTCCGTCCATTTTTCTTCAACTAAAAATTTAATTGTACCAGCATCAATAAATATCATTAATACTGTAGATACAACTAAAAATATTAAAACTAATGGTCTAACGTTTTTACTTAACCAGGAATCAGAATTCATATCTGCTTCCCATCGAGATGTAACTTGTTTCTCCATCTCAATTTCATAGTTAGCAATTAGTTCTTTTACTTTTTGTTCTGCTGCAAGCTTCTCTTCGCCAGATGTATGTAAGTCATCTATAACTCCACCTACACCTTCAACAAGATCTTTTGCACCGCCACTAAATATTTTTCCTAATATATTCATAACTTTATTTTTTATATTATAATATCCTTACTCTCTAAAAGGGTGTAAGAAAATGAATTTCCCCATACTTCTCTAGCTGTTTGGCATATATCTAAAAATGCATGCCAATCATCATTTGCTGTTATTACTTGACATCCAGCACTCCACTTATTTACTCTGGTGGACTCTTTACCTGCGTATGGAGTTGCTCTGTGTATATTTATACCAAATACACCTGTATCACAAGTTGACTCATCAAACTCATACTTGTCATTTCTATTATTATCTCTGTAGACTGTCAAAGGTTTCTTTTGTCCTAATGCAATATATTTTCCACCGTGTAATCTTATCTTGTGGCTTCCTCTATATTGTCCTGGTTTTAATACTGCACACCCTTTTTTAGGAGACATTGGATTGTCCATCCAGTCATCTCCTGGATCTGTAGTACACTTAAATTCATGATACTGCCATTTACTATTCTCATCTTTATAAGATATAGTCATTATATCATCAAACTTATTTGTAACCTTACCATCTGTATCAGAATTTCTAATACCTATAATATTAACATCATAATTATCGCCAGTAAAGTATTTATAACCTTTTTCTAGCATCACTTTCTGAATATCTTCTCTGCAGTATTTCATTATTTAATATGTTTGCATCCAGTTAATTGAGCTATATCTTTCTCTAACTCTACAATACGATCTTCATTCTCATTAATAATCTTAATCTTTTTTTCAAGTCTTTTTTCTAAAACAGTTATATCAACTCCAAGCTGGTTTATTTGACTATAAGCAATACCCATAGTAAATATTATACCTATAATCCAAATTATATTTCCTAGATTTAATGTAAAGTTTTTCATCATGCTTCAAAGCCAACGTTCAGAATTATAAATCTAACTCTTTTTGAAGTGCATCCTACTTCACAAAATAAACACGCACTAAGTTCTAATAAAGTTATTTTTCCTAACCTTATCTGAATGTTATACTTTAATTTTTTATTACCGCTTTTCCAACTATTTATCCAATTCATAATTTATTTTTTTTTAATTTATCCTTTAGTCCAAAAACCATATTCTAAAACCGGCGTATTAGCAGAAGAGAAAGCAAATACTGTGCTAACTCCAATAGGAATATTCCAAAAAGAAAATTCTCCTGGGCCTATTACAGTTACACTCTCCGGGTCTGGGGTTGCAGCAGCTGTATCGTAAGTAATAAATATACTATCTGTAGTATCTGTATTATAAACATACATATGCATTACTTTTGTTGAAGGCGTTGCTTCTGCTCCTCCTATTGGTCCGATTAATTGTACTCCTGGAGATACTACTGTTGCCACTTTAGTTATATTAGTTAAAGGGGTGTCTACTGTTAAAATGTCCGTTAGATTTAAACTAAACGTTTCTTTTACTGATACACTAGTACTAGTAATTTTTAATGTAGGTGCGATTGTCATTGCCATATCTTTGTTTTTTTAATTTATTAATATTATCAATCCTAGCATTAAAAGGTAAGATAAAAATACCTTCCAAATAGGATCTATGTTTTTTATTATTCCCAAAATAATACTCTAATTATGAATCCTATAATAGCTGCGTATACAACCCATAATGCTTTATTAACTCCTAATTTCCATTTTTTCATATGATGGAAATCTTCAATGTCTTTTAACCACTTGTCCATGTTTTGATCTCTTTCATCTAAACGAGCAGTATTTTTATTAACTCTAATTACTATTCCTTCATCTGGGTCGAGCAGTTTAATCATTAAAGTATCTATCTTTTTATTTAATTGTTTTATATCTCCGCTCAAAGTTTCTATATCCTTTTTCATTAGTGCTATTTCTTGTTTTGTTGTTGCCATAATTTTAGAGTATTCCGTGTCTGTGTCCTAGATAACTATTTAATTTTATTCTTTCAGAGTCTGTTAAGACTGCCGTTGTAGCTACTACTTCTTTAACCGACCCAGTTAATGGTTGTGAAGGGCCATTCTTAGCTCCTATTTCTTGGATTATAAGTTGAGACTCTGCAGGATTAAAAGTTGGACTATTACTTTGAAGAACACCATCAATATACATTTTAACGTTTCCTATTAGTGATACTGTTACTATAAAAACATAAAATTGACCATTTACTAAAGTCACATCAGTAGCCAAGCCTTTAGAAGATGTAGTACTTCCATCATACGCTTTAAAAGTAAAATTCGTAGCACTTGATGAACGAACAAAGCTATTGTTTGTATTATCATCTCCTATAATTACTTGAGCAGATGCCGCAGCCCAATTAGCGTTTGTATAAACTATTGCAAAAGTGCCTGCAGTTGGGCCACCAATAGCTTTTGGAACAGCTCCTACTAAATAATCTCCTCCATCAAAAGATAAAGATTTATCTTTTAAAGCTGTTAATGGACCTCCTACTAATGTAGGAGATCTAGTTACACTACCATTAGTGTAGTCATTATCAGAATCTACTGCATTTTTCCATTCTGCTATTGTACCTGAATCTAAAACATATTGACTAGAATCATTTAAATGTAGCCACAAAAACACCTCTGGTAGTCTACTTGGAGCAAATGCTCGTTTGTATTTATTTAGACTATTAGATATGTTCACCGAAAATGCCACTATGCTTGTGCTTTATATAATATTGCAGGTCCTCCTACAGATATACTAAACATAGATACATTCAGATAAATAACACTGCCAGCTGGATATACGATGCCTGTAAAAGTTCCAGTACAGTTTAGTCCAGTTAAAAGGTCAAAAGTAGTATCATTTATCATTTGTATAGCGTAATATGTATCTGCCTCAATTTCTTCTAGTGCATCTGAAGCTGATGTCCGCATCTCACATCCTTTTCTTCCAATAGATCTATCTAACGATGTTTCAGCAGTCGCTGCTATAGCTGTAGCCTTAGTAGCTGAAGTTGTATTTTGTGCTGCTGAGATTGTATTTTGTGATGCTGAAGTTGTATTCTGAGTAGCTGAGATTGTAGTTTGTGCAGCAGTAATTGCTATATTAGCATCATCTAATATAACATCACCTTTTAGTTCTACTGATTTATCTCGTGTTTGTTGTAAGAGGATTTCCTCTGTATTTCTTGCTTTTGCCATAATTAGTCTTGTATTATTTTTTTAATATTCATTAAATCTTCTATAGAGATTTCTTCTGGAACTAAAGCCTTTTCTATAAGTTCTAATTCTATAGATGTTTCTTCTTCCATAACTACCTTAACTTCATCTAACTGTGCTTTACGAACATCAATTAGCTCCTTGTTCTCTTCTTCTATAACTTTAGTTTCAGCTACTCCTTCTGGAGAGTTTCTATTAGCAATAGAATTCATTTGCTCCGCTACTTTTAAAAATTCATCTGATGGACGTCCTAAATCTTCTAGGTCTTTTAAAGACGTTTGAAGAAGTTCTAAGTTATTTAAAACTTTAAATCCAAATTCTTTTCCCTTAAGAGTTCGTATAGAATATAGCCCGTTTACTAAATTTACGAATTCTCCTTTTGTTGCAGTAATTGTTGTCATTTTTTTAATTTTATATTGGTTAGGTTTAATTTGGAGGATACGGCGTCTTTACCGTAGATTTACATTCCTCACAATATTTGTTTGCAAAGTTAACAAATTTATTTAAATATTCATCACTATTTGTAAGATAACTCTCTGAAGCACATGAATACATGCAAGATAAGTCTTCTTTTGACAGTAAATAATCTATTAATATTAATGTCCAAGTATGCATAGTTGAACAGGTATCTCGTAATCCCACTTGTTGTTTTAATAATACACTTCCTCCTTTTCTAATAATGCATTCTCTTACCATAGGTAGGATGATATCTTGTACATATTGAGGTGTTGTTGCCATAATTTATTTTTTAAATATGATTAGGGTCATCTTGACAAGACCAGATATTTCCATATGTTCCAAATGTATCTTCTATACATGAACATGGACCTGTACAACATGATGACCAATTAGTTCTATTAGCGTTGATTGAGGAGCCACCTCCTATAAGTAGTGTAGATACTGGGCTACCCCAAGCAGTTGATGCACTTTCAGACATATTAGCTAAGTAATGAGTTGGAGTACCATAAGCATTAGTAGGATCTGTAACAAACCCTGGAGGAGCTACTGCTGCATTAGATATTAAAACAGCTTGTGCTGCAGAACCTCCTAATAATATAGCTGCATCAATATAAGTTCTCCAAGTAGTATACTGAGCACTTAATGAGGTATGGGTTATATAATGAACTTTCATAATCATTAATGGCACAGGATGTACCCCAGGAACAATTTCACTACAACAAGTATCCTCTAACCCTGGTGGACATGTTTTATTAGTTCGTACAGGATAGTTTGTAAAGTCTGCATCTATCCCATGTGTCACAACAATACCATTAACAGCCATTTCTGCATTAACAAAATGGGTATAAGAAAGCGCAGCTCCACTTGCTTGTAGTCCTGCTGCTTCCATAGCTACTGATGGTCCTGCAGGAACAGAGCCATTATTAGGATTATGTCCTTCATAGTCAAGCCATCCACTTGAAGGTGGTGTTCCTGTTAATCCACAATCATCTGTAACGGTAGCAGGATTAGGAAGACATGACCAAGTAGGTACTGGACAATACTCACAACAATCTGTACTATAGTTAATTAAATCACATGGAACAGTAGCACCTATATTATAGTTCTGAGCGTCAGGGTCCATACATCCAGGAATATCATACGTACAACAACATTCACATCCCGGTAATATAGAAGCATCATAATTTAAAGCATTTGGATCTGTACACCCAAAATCTGCACATCCAGTACAACAATCGTCCCATCCTGCTAACGTTGTTCCTAAATTAGTACCATCACAATTATGTGTAGCACTAGGATTATAACCTGCATTTGTAGCATCTGTACAATCACAGATAACTGCAGGTGGAGAAAGTGTTAGAGTAACAGGAGGGCAAATATATTGAGGAGAACTTAATTCAGTTATAGTAATAGTATATACATCTACAGGTAAATTAGAGATACACGGAGTTTCATTAATGAATCCTGTAGTATTAATAACTGTTGCAGATCCAACTACAGTTCCAGCAGAGTTTGTTACAGCCCATGCAACGTCGAACATATAATCACCGCATACCATCTGAAAACATAATGTTCCCATATTAGAGCATAGACTACCTGTAGGAAGCCAAATTTCACCTCCCCATCCGCCACAAGTACAACCAGGTATACCAATACAACTTGATGAGTTACAACTTTGCAGATAAACAGGAGGACAATTTACAGTGCAGAAGTTTGTAGCATTGTATGTACAACATACTTCTCCCATTACAGTTCCACATGCTGTTTGCCAACATTCTTCCCATCCAACTACTCCTCCAATACCATCATCAAGCATTGCTTTTACAGTGTAGTATCCATAACCTAGACCAGTAAAAGTATGTACAGGATTTGTTAATCCTGTTTGTGTAGCTGTTAAAACAGATCCGGCTGCATCCCAAGCGTCACAATATGCATTTGTTTTATATAGTTCTAACTTCCATGTCATCCCTAAATATGCAGCATTCGTAGACATTGTGGTATTAGCAATATTATCTGTTCCTAAAAATTGTATTTGACCATCAGCAGCACCTGTAAAAGTACCTGTGAGTATAGTAGTATTAGTCTCAACAGATCCCCAAACTATAGATGCAGGACTAACAATTGGATGACTTCCTGAAAAACTGTTGTCTAATTGTCCTGTAGCAAGATTACAATAAAAACAAGCATCAGGATCATTAGTAGCTATTAATGGGTCATAATTTAATGCTGTTGCGTCTGCACATCCAGTTGTACAAGGAGAGCAAGAACCATTATCACAAGTTGCTGCTGGATCATAAACACATTGAGTTGGATCTGTACATCCGTCAACACAACATGATCCATCGTCACAAGTTGCTAAAGGATTATAATTAGAAACAGTAGGATCAGTACATCCATAAATACAATCTGTACAACAACAATCTATTCCAGTTTGCATAGTTCCACTTAAATCATTTACACAAGGTGATAATATTAAAGAATTAGGATCAGCATCGTCACAAGCACATCCTGCTGATGGATCATAGTTAGTAAAAGATGAATTTGTACATCCATATGTACAATATACACAAGAACCATCATCAACAGTAGCTAAAGCATTATAGTTTAAAGCAGTGATTCCATCATCTGCAGAACCAAATCCTAAAGCTGCTGTATATCCTGTAAGTCCTCCATCCATACATCCTGCAATACCTATATCACAACATTGTCCCCACCCTACTCCTGGACCTGAACAAGCTGTAGGTACTCCACTTGTAGTACATCCTACATTTGTTGCGTCACATGGACAAGTAGCTAACGGATCATAGTTAGCCGCTCCTGGATTCATACAACCATAAACACAATAAGTACAACAATCATTATCTACACCTGGAATCCCAGTAGTTCCATTACATGGGCATGTAGCTGATGAATCGTAGTTTGTAGCTGATGGATCTGTACAACCTGGATAATGACAACAGCTTGTATCACTTCCTCCTACATTAGCATTACAATCTGCGCATGCTAAAGGATTATAGTTACAAGCACCTGTAGGATTACTATATCCATGAACAGTATAATTATCTGGACATCCATCATCAAAACAACAGCACTCATTATTACCTTGAGCTGTTCCTGAAATATCACAATCACAAGTAGCTAAAGGATCAAAATTATGTGCGCTCGGATCTGTGCATCCAAAAACACACTCTTCACAACAACAATCAGGACCACTTTGACTTCCTACACATGCTGGACCTAAAAGTAAAGCTTGTGGATCTGTATCATCACAATGACAAGTAGCTGATGGGTCATAGAAATTATTAAGAGAATTCATACAACCGTATATACAACAAGTGTATGCTGAGCCTAGTTGAAATTGAACTATACCTATACCATGTGGACCTGTTAAACTTACACCTGATGCTGTATCTACAATTTCAAACTGCATAAGATCAGTATTTCCTACGCTACTACTAGTTGTATCTACTACAGTATTAGTGTAACAATCTTCTTTCATACATAAACGTTGGAATCCAGCTGATCCTGAATTAATAGTAAATGGCCCATAGACAGCTCCAGTATTTTGTCCTGTAAACGTCACTTCCCAACCATCCCAGCCTAGTCCTGATCCTGATAGATTATCATCAGTCATAAGAAGCTCAACTTCTATTTGTCCTAGTGGACAAGGGCTAGCACATGCACTACAATCTCCTCCACTTGATCCTCCCACAATTGTTGTATCTACATAGAAACTTGCGTGTGTAGTTATATTTCCTGGGTTTAAATAATTTTCAAAAACACTAAACTGCCCATTATACTGCCAACAATCTTTAGTAGTTATTACTCCAGATATTGGATCAACATAATCAAACTTAGCTGCTTGCCCAACAGGAATTGACCCTCCGTAAGCTGCTTCTATATTAGCATGCGCTGTATTATTATCGTACACATCCATTGTAGGTCCTACTGTAGTATCTCCAATAGATATCTTCTCTCCAGTAGAACAGTTTTCCCAGACATGCCACCATATACAACATCCAGTACCTGCCGCATTACATGTTTTAACTGCATCACATGTAGCAAGTGGATTGTAATTAGCAGCTGAAGGATCATTACATCCATACACACAATATGTACAACATTGTCCTGGAGCAGTCCCTAGTGCTGTTCCTGCAGCATCACAAGGACATCCTACTGCTATAGCAGGGTCATAATTTAAAGCAGCATAACCATTTGCACAAGGATAAGTACAAGCAGTAAGAGTACTATCAAGTCCATTTACATCTGGATTTGGACCAGCTGCTGTATCTATACATCCATATGATGTACACCCAGAAACACCTAGACAACAATCATTAGGAACTCCTGCATCATTACAAGGACAAGTTGCTGCTGCATTGTAATTAGTAGCTAAAGGATTTGTACATCCACATGTACCAAAAGTTATATTATCTGCTGTGTTCCAAAGAGCATCCGTCGCTTCTTGACAAGATGTTCCATCACTAAACCAAACATTCAGTACTACTCTATAATAACCATCACCAGCAGTAAAATCATCTACCGCTACTGATCCAAAACTATTAACAGTAGCACATGCATATTGAAATTCTACAGGAGTAAAAGTGTTACCAACAACATTAGTTGTTGCGCCTACTTGCAACCACCACATTCCTATTGGATCCCATATTTCTAATGTATAATCCCAATTTGTAACAGTTGTTAAACCAGGAGTATTTAAACCTTGGCATGAAGGATCGAATATGTAAGAAAAGTCACATCCACTCATACCTGGAGGATTTACTGAAGACCCATTTAATATAAATTTAGGATTACAACAATTCATTTTTGTACTTGGACAGCAGTCAGGGTACGAAGTAGCTACAGAAACAATTCCTGGAATACTTGGTACAGGATATAAAGTAGGGACTCCAGTTGTACTATTACAACCTATATGAGCGCTAACCGGATTATAACTTACTGAACTTGGATCTAAACAACCTGAATATAAACAACAAGATGTATCTCCATAATTAGTTTGACCTGATTGCGGTGTTCCTGCAACCATATAAGCTGAGCCAGGAGTTGTATCTAGAATATTACAACCACAATCATTCGTAGCAGTAGCATCATAATTATTAGCATTAGGGTCAGTACATCCTGCAGTATATATACAACATTCACCTAAAGATCCAGGTACTGTACTTGCACCCGTGCCATCTGGTGGGGTAGAATCACAAGGCACACACGCAGAAGAGTCATAGTTACATGCTAACGGATCCATACATCCTATAGTAGGACAACACGGAGCAGTTATATTTGCACCAACTACAAAAGTACTTTTAGCTAAAAATATCTGTATTCTAGTTTGTTTACAATCACCCATGGTTCCTCCACTAGGTGCAGATCCTCCATTAGCAGCATTATTAATCATTATATCCATACAGCTGTTGATTACACAACTAGTAGTAGGGATTGCTCCAGGTCCTAAACTATATTGAAAGATTCCTAAAGCATTTGTAGTTCCTACAGGTACAACACCAGCTGAATCTAAATTATGTGTAATAGGATAATTTGGTATTGGTATTCCAGCATCATCAGTTACTTCTATTGTTATACAATGTGCACCACTACATGGACCTCCTGATCCAAATTCATTCTCTATATATTGTGTAAGGTCTTCATCAAATGTAGATAGGGTAAAAGGCGCACAAGCTACATTTGCATCCCATTGATAGTTATCTAAACCTCCATATCCATAATCATGCTCTCCAGGCCTCCATGCTCGTGTACCTGTTGATCCTCCATAAGTTGTAGCAACGGTAGTTGTATTTGGTGCGTCCCAAAGAACATTTCTTCTCATAGGATTTGCCATATGAACTCCTAAAGTACTAGCAATACCAATAATCGGATAGTCAGTTGGATTTACAGCATTCCCAGCTAGCCACATAGCAGAACCAATAGTCCATTCAGGTTCAAATACATATTGATGTGGAGGTTGAAATACAGGATTTCCATTAGGGTGTATAGCATCAACAGTACCAAATTCCCAATGCCCATCTTTAAGACCTGTTCCTACTCCACCTACTCCTTCGTTTAGAGCTGCATCTGTATATGCTGGATTATTTTTAGCATCTGTATCTCTATTTCCACTAAAAATAGCGGCAGTACAAAAATTTGGAAAACCTGCTGTCTGATTTAAAGCGGCATTAGAACTCGCCTTACTAGGATATACAAAAGAGTATATTTGTCCTCCCCCTGCTCTAAAAGCTTCATATAAACTTACAAAAAGATCATAATCCGCCATATATGCAGGTTTAGGAGCCAACCAACTTGTCGTAGTTGTAGTTGAATTATATACAGTATTAAAAAAGTAAGGTCCTCTAGCACTTGTTTGATTAGCATATTGATAAGGTTGTGTACCTGACGCTGCCTCATCTAAAAAGATAAGATTTAATCCCACTCCATTTGATGGTAGTGTACCCGGTAAGGGTATAACAGAACCTCCCTGCCATCCAAATCCTGGAGCCAAATATGCTGACGCAGGCGCAGGCGCACCTGATACCATTGCATAATCTAATTGATCTGCATCAAGATATGTCCAACTAGACATTGGTAACAAATTACCCCCCGCATCCATTCTAATATCTAATAAAGTAGCAGTACTATTATTAGTTGCGGTAGTTTGTGTGTACCAATTATTTTGAGGATTACCGCTGGTAGGATCATGATATACAACCCACGAAGCTACTCTTAATATTTTAGAGGCAGGACCGTAGTTAGCAGCTATTGACACTGGATAATGTCCAGCGGGTAGTGGTTGCGCATTGTTTAATGTACCATCCATTGGGTATGTTGCCCAGTTTACAAATCTTTCAGTAGATCCTAATATATTATGTAATTTACCAGTCCATCCATTAGATTGTAATCCACCAGGCCCAAAACAATATTCTGTTAAAGTAAGAAATGTACTGACAACTTCCAAAGAGGTCCAAGATGTCATATCATACCAAGCATAAATATCAGTTGCCGGTGTTATAGCTCCTCCCCCACAATTAGCTACACCCCAAGTTGGAGGTGTAAATGTACACGGCATAGTACAAGGAGGAGTAAAATCTGTTTGGGTATATGAACATTCTCCAGTAGCCTCAAGAATTGTACCAGGAAGACCAGTATAAACTAAAGTTGGATTATTAACTGGCCCACAAATAGGAGTAAGATTAGTAATAACAGGTGCAGCTATTCCTGTAGTTGCTGTAACTGTAACATTATTCAGATCCTGATGAGGTCCCAACGAAACATTTATATTAGGTGGTGTATCTGGATCACATATTTCAGACCATTGTAACATATTACTACATTTACTACCAGTGTTATTACAACTGACATTGTAGTACCTCGAAATAACTAAATTGTATTGAACTAAAGCGTCTCCCTCCCTCTTAATATCTAAAGCATTAGACGGAACACACGGAGGGCTTACACATGGATTAGCAGAATTACCATAACAATGCCAATGGAAAGTTTGTAAAAGATCATCCCAAGTAAAACTAGTGGCTGATCCACCAGCTCCAGCTGTTGTTACAGCCGCATTTGTTAAACCACTATTCCACCAATATATACTTTCTCCTCCAGAAATAGTCCATGTTTCAAACTCTTCTGTTCCAGATCCAAACGCGTCGTTTAGCACACTTTCTTGTATGGCAGTATCGACTCTATAAGTATTTGAAACATTAACTACTTTACTAGTTACTAACCCAGCTATCGCACCAAAAGGGTCTGTTACAGCTTTAGCGTATCTAAAAGTAAAATGATTATTAACAGTAGTTGGATCACAAGTACTAGCTGCAGGACAATCAGCAGATCCTCTACAGTCTACATTTGATCCATACCAAGTACCGTCAGCAAAAGGACTTACACAAGATGTTGGTTGAAGACCAGTAGGACAATAAGGTAGATCATTATGTAATTGTAGATTTCCACAGGTAACACTAGTATTATAGTCAGCATGAGTTGTATTTACCGCTGCATAATTATAATAAGCGGGAGCAAACCAAATTTGTCTGTCAATGAATTCATCTGGATAAAAACCTAGTGGATCCTGGATATTAACTCGTATTGTTCTACTCCAGGCACAGTTTAGACAATCTCCTATCATGAAATCCTCATACTTTATTATACCCCAATCAGTATCAGAATTAGAATGGGATCCATAAGTAGGAGCTGTTGCAATTACATTTTCACCGGTTTCACAAAGAACAACAGCAGAAGTGATATCTTGTATTGAAACAAGCCTCATAGTAGAACAACCAGAAACACTAACTGTTAGTTGTGCTTGATTATCCCCATCACCCGGCGCCGTAACGTTAGCCTTGGTAATTATGGTTTCAAAAAGAATTTTTAAATCTGCCGCCATAATTTACTTTTAACAGTTACACCCACATGTCAGATCACACAATTCTTTTGCTTTTTTATATTTGTTGTAAGCGTCCTGTTGATAACCTCCAGCTGCTGTTGAGATATCTACCTTACCGGCTGCTGTTTTAGCAGAGTATAAAAGTAAATATACTTCTTGTGCCTTAGCAAGAGCTTTAGAACATCTGTGGCATTCACATGCACAATCAATTAATTCATTTACTTGTTTGGCAATACAGCAATCTATATCACAGGCTACAACTATTGAAGAGGATGCAGTAACTGTACTTGTGACTGTATCATAAAATTGTACTGTATAAACGCCATTCCCAGGCAAAGTTACATATTTAGTATCTGTAACACTGATTCCTGAAGGAGTATGCGCTGTATTACTTTGCACAAAAGTTCCTGAATAATCAATGACTTGAATTTGACCTGCATTTACAGAGACCATAGTTATATCCGTTTGCACATAAGCGCAATCGTCAGCTACAGTTGATATTATTGACATATATTAAATTTTTTAAAAAAGGTTATGAAGGGTTTGACCCCCTCATAACCGTTATTAGTAATACTATTATAATGCTACTTGTCCAGCAGTGTAATTAAGTGCAGGAACTGTTGCTAACCAATTGTCAAGGAAAGCTTCAAATCCAGCAGTTTGTGCCCAAGTACCAGCTCCAGCAGGTGTACAAATTTTAAGGTCTCTTAAATTATCTACCCCTCTTATTTGTCCAGCTGAAGTGTTACCCCATGTTAATGTGTATACATCATAAATTGTACCCACAGCAGCAAAAGTATCTGGAACATTAGGCATTGAGATTCTATTGTAGTATCCGTAGCTCATTCCTTGTACTTCTTTTTCTAGATCTAGGATATAATTCCCAGCTCCTGAATTTTTTACGTATTGTGTACCAGCTTCAGTACATGTAACTCCTGTTAGACCACTGTCTTCAAAAGCACTTACAAACTTAGCAGGTGCAACTTTTGCTTCACCTGATCCAGTGTATAATAATCCTGTTACTGTAAGAGTAGCACCAACATTAGCAGCAGTTGCTACGCCTTTTAACTTACCTGAAGTAATATCAGCAGTCATTTGTGCAGCAGTATTAGCAGCAGCTGTAGTACCAGAAGCACCAGAAGCAACCTCACAACTATATCTTGTGAAAGGCTCAGTACCAGAACTAGTATCAATTAACTTTGTAGTAATATCTCCAGCAGTAGTTGCAGCAGTATACGTTAATGTCATTGCTTGTGCAACATCAATTGTACCTGATACACCATCATAATAATTGATATGTGCACCATCAATCCATGGAGTTACTATATCAGCAACACCAGCAGCACCTTGTCTGATAAATCTTATAAATTGGTGTGTATTAGCAGTACCATTTGTTCCATAAACCATAGAAGCAGCCATTGGAATAGCTAGTCCAGTTGCAGGGTTAATTACTTGTGCTTCTACACCTCCTGCGGCAGTTGATAGCACATCGTCTCCGATTAAAACTTGTCTCATCTTTTCTAATTTTTATATTAATAATTATTCATTCTTACCCAACTCTAATTGTTGAGTTTTATAACGAGGGTCACTAAGTCCCTCAAGTATGCTACTTATTGCCATATCTACAATTTCTAGATGTGTATGTTCTGGCAACTCACAGCTCTGCAGCAAAGGTAGTGAAATTTCTGCTGGTTCTCTTATATACGTAATATTAACTTTGTCTATTATAAAAGTGTCATCTGTATATATATCTAAATATTTATCTCTCATTGTTGTAAGAGGGTCTGTATATGCAGTCGTATTAAATGGATCAGGTAACATAGCAAATATATCATCGTGCTGGACAAAAGTATTATTTACTACTAACTGATTACTAAACGCTGCAGGGTATCTTTTTTCATCATAGTTTGTTCCTAAAACTAATGGCCTTGCGGCAGATACATGTGTACTTCCATTACGTCCTACTAAAGTTGTAACAACTCCTGCGTCAGGATCAGCATTAAACGTCCATGGTAGATTTGTAGGATTAACTACTACAATAAATTCTCCTGGATGTGCTAATGCAGATGGAGAATATTCTTCCCACCAAGTTGTTTGTGCTGCTGTAGATACTCCATTAAAGGATGTTCTAGCTATTTCAATATCACCGGCTACACTAATAACATAACCAGGATTAGTCCATAATGTTTCTATATTAAGATTAGTACCATCTCCTGCATCTTGATATAATTTTATATCATCTACAATATAAGTACCTTCATCACATATAAAATCTTGTAAGCTAACTCTAAAATAATATAATGGATCCGGATAAATCATATAGGACGACATTGTTAAGCAATTATTTAACCATACATGAGACTGCTGACTAACTAAATACATATAATCAGTAGGTAATTGTACAGTGTCTGCATGAAAAGTCTGATTCATCCCTTGTAAAACTTGTCCTTTATAAGTACAATTTCCAACATGATCAGTTACTAATGTTCTGAGATCATCAATTCTTTTTTGGTTCATCTCAAAACCTTTCCTATAAACATTGTTCTTACCGTATTTAGAATTAATAAATTTCATTTGAGCTTTATTAATTTCCATATCTATCTCTTGAGGTAAAAGCATATCAGCTTGGAGTGAATTGATTTTATCCACTCCTTGCTGAATTGCTATATGCATATTTGTTATATTCATTTAAATCGCTATTTCCTTCAATTTAGCTCTAAGAATAGTTAATGTTCCTGAGTTCTTTTTGTTTTTTAAATAAACTACTGCATTCTCCATAGTTTCTCCAATTACTTCATCAATGAAAATAATTTGATTACCTATCTTTCGTAACACTCCTGCAGAAACCATTTCTTCTATTTCTGCTTTTACTCCTAAGTTTGAGTCTGTAGCAATCTTTATAAATTTTGCTGGAGTCTTCTCCATGTAAGAATATAAAGCATTCTCTACTTGTTCTCTACTTAAAAGGTCCGGATTTACATCAGACATAATACGTAATACTCTTCGCATTGACTTTAAATCATCAGACAACTTAATAAATACTCTAGAGGCATCTTTCTTTAATTGTATGTCCTTATTTTTAACGACATCATCTCTTTTAGTATCCCAGATGTAAAAACGTTTCATTGAGTTTCCATCTGCTTCTTCTTTAGTTAGTGCTACATGAGGATGTTTAATTGCAAACCTATATTTTATAAAATCTATAATCTGCAATGGGTTATCATCATCATCAGTACCAATTTCAAGTTCTACTCCTGTAAAACCTACAGGGATAGACATTTCTGCCCAGTATGTTTTAGAATGTTTAGGCCAATCTTGATGATCGGGTGCAACATCTAAAATACCATTTAAATATTTTGCTTCCTCTTTAGGATCAAAAGCTTTTAATGGTTGGCGATTTACATACACACTGCTTAATTTTACTGTTGCTTCAGCGCGTACTTCTTTAGGTAAATGGTTCATTACCTCTTTCCTTCTTAAAAAAATTTTCTTACTCATAATATAGTACTTTTAAAGTTTAAATTAAGTGGATGTAAAGTATAACTCTCCGTATAATTATTTAATCAAAGCCGTGAGGGATTGCTCCCCCACAACCTTAATTAAAAACCAATATATATAGACGCAAATTAATGCCTTCCTTTATTCAGCGATACATGTAATGTCAAGTGAAGTATCAAATCTTCTTAATACAATACCTGCAGTTTTTAACATGTGAACGCTAGCACCGTCAACATCAGACGCTCTAGAAGAAGATGAATCAAATCCTCTAGGTACTACTGAACCAGCTACACACCATCTCATCATCTCACGACCTTTCTTAGAGATCATTTGTAGGTTTGCCTGACCATCATAATTTGATTGATCAACAAATACCATTCTGTAAGACTCAAGTGAATAACCTGTAACAGGGTGCTTTGTACGAGCTTGTGCTACTGGACCGTGATCAAATAAAGGTAATTTAACTACATTTACAGTATGGCCATCTACATGCTCATACGAAGTAAAGTAACCACTCATACCTAATGATCTTCCAGATCCTGTGATGAATCTATTCTCTCCACCAACTTTCCATCCTCCTGCAGTTCCAGAAAAGTGATTTTTAAGAGCTTCATCAAATTCACGCGCTCCTCCAGTTCCCGTATATAGGGTAACTTGCTTTTTATTAGCATCAGTCATTCCATAGAATAAATCGCCAATAATATTTTTGATCTTTGTTTCAGTCATCGTAGAATATGTATCCGTATTGATGATTTGTTCCAAAAGACCAGGACCTACGATTACAGGTTGGCCATTTTCATCACGCATAGCGTTTTGACCGTTTGAATCGTAAGTTTTTTGTCCGTACCAGTAAAACATTTCACACTCTTCTTTGAAGTTTAACATGTGATTATATTCTTCGTAGTCCATCCAAAGTTTAGTACTTTTTCCACCTTTAGTAGGTAGAGCAAATTCTGCCACAAAGTCTTTAGCATGCCCAGACATGTGGTAAGATTTTCTAACAGTACCAATTTTGTTTCTTACTTTCCCTGGAGTTTCCCAGTTAGCTGCATTCCCTCTAGAGAAGTCTACTCCTACAGGTGCATATAATTGAGCCCAAAGATCTCCATTTGTAAATCCAGTAGAAAGTGAAGATGTTGGTGATGGATCTACTAATTGCATAGAGTATTTCCATTGTCCTCCAGCAGATTGTACTGGTTCTGCCATGATTCTTGCCTGTTCTCCCGCCGCATTAATCAATACGTATGGGAAGATAAACCATTTGTCTGGAAATACCAGTTCAAATGTTCCTCCAAAAGTTGTGTTTGCAGTAATACCACTATTTGTTACTGCTACAGGTCTTGTTTTTAAAGTGTGAGTTTTCACTCTATATTCATACTCCAATCTATCAATAGATTTTACGTTTCCTACCCCCTCTGTTAAGAACGAAAGAGGAAAACGTTTATCATCTTTTCCTGAAAGGTGCGTGATTATAGGTGACAACTCGGTTGGTTTAGATAAGAGTGCATTAGCCAAACTATTCATGTCAGTCATTTGACTGTCATTATAGTAGGCTTTCTGAACGCTTATGTTAGTTCCGCTTATTGCCATTTCATTAAAATTTTAATGGGCCCCTATCTCCCAGTTCAGGGGGTAATTATAGTAAAAATACTATTGCAAGTATAAATTGCCTTCTTAAATACTAAGATCTAAATCATCTATATCGAACTTCTTGTTTCTTCGTGAAGCTTTACGTGCACTTTTAACACTAGCCTCACTTCTAGATATCTTATCTCTCAGGGATCTAGCACCTGCCGTTTTAGCTCTTGTGTTTACTAAACTCTCTAAATCAAATCCTTTATACATTAGATAATCAATAGCTAATTTAACATCCATATCAGCATCACGGTGGTCTACATCTCTTTGTGTACTTCCATTCTTATCAACAGGTTGAGAAAGGTAATTAAAAAAACCATTTTTCTCACTCTCTGCTAACCTAACTCCAGCAAATTCATCAGAATCATCTATCTTATCTGCAATACCATTCCAGAATTCTCTTTGGCTTTGGTTGCTTTTTTCTTGACTAGCTCGTTGATTCGTAATCATTTGCTCTCTTTCTTTTTCTTGATAGCTTGTTAAAGCCTTTTGCGCTGCTAAAGATTTCTGATATAATTTACCACTATCTTCATAATCTTCTAATAGTTCGTCAGAAAATTCTTTATCATGCCCTTTTAACTTTAAGTAATTAGATAAAATCATTCGTTGACTTCTAGAATCTTCTTCTCCTACTGTAAATGCACCATAATCTATTGCAGGATCATGTGCTGACATAAACTCCTTAGATTCTCCTCCATGTAAAACATATTCTAAATGTTGTTTTACTAAAGGAAAAGATGCTAACACATCATCAATTCTATCGTCTGCCATTTTAGATGCTATATCTTTAGTCATCTTAGTTAAACCTTCTGCAGTATCATCGTAAGAATCATTAGCATCATATCCTAATGAGTCTAAAATTTCATTAATAACAGTTGGTTGCTCAGCAGGGTCATCACTATCGTCATACTCTGATTCATATTCATCTTCATCTTCTTCCTCATCTTCATATTCATCATTGTCATCTTCATCTTCATCCTCGTACTCATCATCATCCTCAAGATCTTCGTCTTTAGGATCTTCTAATTCTAATTCCTCAAGTTCATTTTCTACTACTTCTAATTCTTCTTTGGGAGTGTCTACAGTCTCGACTCCGTCACCGCCAATAACATCATCAAAGGTGATGTCATCCAGCTGGATTTTTTCATTTGGTTCATTCATGTCTATATATATTTATTGGTTTAGGTTACAAAAGTACGAAATATATTCATATTTTTTATACTCTTCTGTTGTTTTAAGGTTTCTATTATTATATAACACTTATTTTCGTTTTCTTCTTAGTCCACCATGTTTCATCTCATTTTGGATTCTAAATATATCATCATTAACTCTACTTCTATTCTTAAGTATTCCATCCCAATCTTGAAATTCTGGATTATTCCTTAAAAACATTTCTGACTTTTGGAAGTCATGAGTGTATCCTACTGGATCAATAATTTTATAATCTAGTATCTTACCAAAATTATCTGATTTTACTAGTATATTACCACCATGCATATCCATATGATGGAACCCGTTATTTTGTAAATTTTTCATTGTATGAGTTAAATCATTTTTAAAACCGGTATTATTTAGATTAGGGAATTCCATTTTATGTGAACTAAAAGGCACATAATCATCAAGTTTCTGTAAATCAAAAGAAGTCATATCTCCAGCTTTATTAAACTTTGGATTAAATGGTGCAATAACATGATTATCAATTTTAGATGCGTTATCTAACCAAGTATATTCTCCTGCTATATCGCTAAATGTATGTCCACCTCTGTTAGGATGTGTTCTATCAAAAGCAGATTTTCTAAATGTTAAGTCAGGATCAATTTGCGTATCAAGTAGTCTATTATCTATAATATCATCACCCGTACTACGCAAGTCATCAGTATTAACTTTTTTACCAAAGTCATCAACTGTAGGTTCTACATACTTTGTCTTTTTACCACCATCAAATACTTTTCCTGCATTTGCATCATCAATTATTTTTTGTGCCGCAGCAGGGTCATTCTTAAGCATCTTTTTTATCTGCTTCTTATTTTTAATTCCTAACTCTCCAGCGAGTTTAGGATTTACGTCTTGTAAATATCTTAATTGTTGATACATTCCTCCTCCTCCAGGTGTTACTTTATCCATGGCTCTAATAGTATTCTTTCCCCATTTACCTGCAGTTGCTGCCCATCCTGCAAATGGAATCATAGCTGCACTTGACAAAGCTGCATCCTCATAATTACCTTCTGCAGTATACCATAATGCATTAATACCATCAGCTAATTCTCCAGCTGCAGGTATCATACCTACAACATCTAATACTCCATGTCCTATTGGAGCTATATACTTTTGGTAGTTTCTCTTTACCCAACTTCTAGGATCTTTTTCTTTTATATTTACTTCAGGAAGCATTCCTGCATTTAATATATAATTTTCTGAATCTGTCGGTATTGCACTAACATATCCGGATCCCTGACTTCTTTTACTTTCATCATTAAAAGTTGAATGTGTTGTAACCCTGCCGCTATTATACTTTTTGGTAGTTGTATATCCGTCAGGCTTTATTTCTTCCTCTTCATGAGGATGCCCTGGCCCTTCACCTCCATTATGATACTTTCTTACCCCACCTTCTGCAAATTTTCTTTCAAAATGTTGATGATCATTTTTGTCTATACTAAAAGGAATTCCATCACCATCTTTATCCCAGTCTTCATGTAACCACCTTTTATATTTATGCTCTATTCGCCTATCTAATACTCCATTTTTTAATTGCATTTTATACATATTCATCAGAAACTCTCCTGGATGAGGCGGTGTTACTGCTAATCCACTTTCCCAATTTTCACCATGCACTTCTTTCATTTGTTTACCTAAATTAGTATGATGTTTTTTTAATGTATTATATTTCCATTCATTCTCTTTAGTTTTTTCACCTAAATCCTCACGGGTAAACATAACTGCATTATATAACTCTTGTGTATCAAAGTCACCATCTTGGATTTCTTTCCAAATATGATTTTCTCCTTTAGGAGCTAAATTTCCTGATGTATTTCCTAAAGCTCCAGACCAATGTTTTAATTGCATTAATGTTTTAACATTATCTTCAGTAGCTCCTTTACCGTTTGTATAACTTTTTATAGAAGACCATTGTTGATTAAATAAAGTTTCATTTATTTTTTCAGATTCTGATGATGATATCTTTAGTTTTTTACCATTTATGTTTGATTTGTCTAGTTCAGGTTTCTTTTTATTTGCATATGGAAGCAACTTGTGCATTAAAACCTTATCATCAGAAAACATTGTTTTAATCTGCCTTGTACTAAACTGTCCTATATCAAAACCTCTGCCGACAGTTACACCTGAAAATTTATTATTAGGTAAATATCCTGTTAATCTTTCTCCTTCTGTTTCTAAAACAGCTTCCTTATACATAGAAAAAGCCTTATCATCTGGAAATTTAGATTTATCTTCTATTAACCCATCTTCATCTACTGCATTTGGATATAACTGTCCTTTAACATTTACATAATTACGTGCTATCTTAGCAGACTCTGTCTTTTGATTTTGTGGTGAAATTCCTCCATCCTCATATGTAATAGAATCAATATCATCTAACTCTGGAGCTTCATGCTCACCACCGTGAGCATATTCTCCTTGTTGTCCAATTATATTACCACGCTGAGTCCCAATTGCATTACTAAATCCTTGTGTAAGTGAATCCCCTGAATTAACAAGATCTCCTGTTTTCGTATATGTAGGTACTAGTTTTCCTAAAGCTGGGGGTGGGGCTTCACCATGAGTTTCGCCTGGCATCATGCTACCATCAGGCATCTGATGCATTGGACCTTGTTGAGACTGTTCTTGTTCTTCTTGTTGCGCAACTAATTCTTGCTGTTGTTTTAAAGCTGTTTGTTCTATAGCTTTGTGCGCAGGAATTTCTAATTCTCCAGACATTGAAGACTTAATAATTGCTAATGCTTCTTCTGAACTTAAAGCTCCTTCACTATTCATTATTTATCTTTGGATTTCTTAGACTCACTGATCTTAGCTTTAGCTTCTTGAGCTTTCTGCTTAGTTTCTTCAGCTTTTTGTGCTAACTCTCTATTTTTTAATGCTCCTGTTTGTTTAGTTTCTTTACGTTTTGCATCAGTTTCAGTTTTACTCTGCCCTTCTCCAGACTTATTACTTCTAACTTTCTCATTAACTTCCCTATCTTTTATATTAACCTCTTTATCTTTTATATCTAATTCTTTCAAAGATTTTTCTAAATTAAAGTTATCTGTGGCAGTTCTACTTGCAGCTGCAATCTCAGCAACTTTAATATCAGTCTCTCTATCTTTCTCTTGGTTCATATTATCATTCTCCATTTTCATCTCTTCCATCTTCATTGCAGCTTGTGCTTGTTCTTGCTGAGCTTGTGACTGTGCTTCTTGTAATTCTTGCATTTGTTTCTCAGCAGCCTTGATGTGTTTCTTCACCTGTGTGAAACTTTGTGCATCTAACATCTCAGCAATAGTAGAAGCTGGTACTCCATTTTGTACCATTGATTGTCCAAGAGCTCTTATTTGCTCTAATTTTTCTTTCTCTTCTCCTGAATCTAATAAATAAATTCCATAATTAGATTCTGAATATTCCCACGGATCTACACTTAAGTATTCTATAGTACCATCTGGCATTACATATGAAGTTTTTTTACCGTTTAACCATGCTTCCTTTGAATAATCTAATAATGCTTGTAAATCCCTTTGCTCTAATCTATTAAACTTACGGAATAAGTCTTCTGTAATATGAGAAGATTGTACAATAGCTTGTTGAGAAGTAGCTTTTCCCTCGTATGCACCTACTTGTCCTTGTCGTTGTCTATTAACACCTGATAATTTTTCCCATTCCTGCATAATAGATTCTAACAATGCTATATATTGCTCAATTGTTTTAATAGACATATCCATAACAGACTGATGTTGTGGATTTAATTGTATACCTTCTTTATTATAATCTACCCACGCAATACCAGTACCTTCTACAAAATACATGAATTTATCCATATCCCATTTTTTAGGGATCATGTTAATATCAAATGAAGCAATTATATCTTTACTTTTTGCAATAGCTAGTTCTAATCTATATTTGTATATATTATAATTTAATTGATATGGAATACCTAAAGACACCAAAGAAATATTCTCTGAATTTATATCAGAATATCTTCTACCGTTAATAGGTAACTTACATACGGATGGATTATCAATAGACAATCGTTGATTAGCAACTGGATGAACATTTATATATATTCTTCCATCTATTCTTGTTCCTTGCCATACTTCATTAACCCATAACCATTCTACTTTTGCTTTTATTTCTTTTAGTTCAGGAGGCATTTTAAATCCATCTTGAACTTCTTCTTCTACAGGTTCTCCAGTTTCTGGATCTATAAAAGATAAAAATCCTATTCTTTTACGAGATTTCCAGTATACATTTATAACTTCTAATAATCTATTTCTATAAGTACCTGAATGCCTGTCTTTAGAATTAGGATATAAAAATCCTATATCTGTTTCTGAATGTCTTGGCTCTTCTAGTTCTAATATTTCTTCTTGGGATAATTCATCATAATAATGATCTACTACTGTAGAAGCATGTACATATTTTCTAATTAAAGCCCAATCTCCATCTTCTACAAATTCTAAATCTGGATCTAAATCGTAATCTATATCCACTGGATTTAAAATCTCATAAAAAGTTTCTGATGATCTAACAGTTCTATGAGTATAAACTTCTCCACATATTAAAAAATGGAACCACCCTTTATCAAATTTATCTTTAACTTCTTGATCGGCCATTATATAATTCATAGAATTTTGTCCTATTATAGCACGATTGTCTACATAACTAGTTTCAAATAATTCTTCTATTGATGCTGGGGTTTCTACTTCTGCAGGATCCATTCCTGTATCTATACCAGCTTCAGCTGCTCTGTTAGCAAATTGCTGTTGTAAACTTCTATATAACTGTTCGTTTTTTTGTTCTTCTTTTATGGTTACAGCATCTGCATTTAATACACTTACAGTAAAATTGAGAGGCCTCTTAGCTTTCTCTCCTAGTAAGAGGTCAACTATAGGTTTTATTATGGGGTAGTTTCGCATCTCTGATGGAAAATTTTTACGAGCTTTGCCGTAGGGCTTAAGAACGTATCTATAGTCATCCTCATCAATTATACCGTTATAGAAATCATAAAGTCTTTTTAGATTATCTTTTCTCGCGGAATACGCGTGTCCAGTGTTAGAGAGATTAATGTATGCTTCTACACAATCTTCTCTCCACTGTTTATTTTTTTTAGCTATAGGCATTTTCTGCCTAGGTAAACTACTGTTTATTTCGTGCCCCATAATTTTACAAAATTAAGCATTTTTATTGAATATTCAACTTTATCTCTATATTTCTATTTATCCTTTATAATATAACACTAATAATAATTTTTTTCAAACCAATCATTAGCAGAGTTATCTTCTAGTATTTCTTTAACTTCCGCGTTATATAACTCTCGCGTATGAAACATACCTATCATAAACGCCATAACACGATCAAAGTTACCTGCGTGATTAAATTTAATTAATTCCGTTATTAATGCAGGATCATATATTTTATGTAGGTTTAAAGTTTGAGTACCATCTTCATTAGTTCTTCTAACTGAATTTAACCAATCTCTAATATACAATTCTCCCTGACGCTTTCTTGCCTCAGTCATGTGCATACCATATTGTCTTCTAACAGTTCTGGATTGTAATTCCTTTTTATCTAACATTTCAAACTCTTCTTCTAATCTATGTAACTTTCTATGTCTTTTAGCGTACGCTATAACCTCTCCCCTATCATTCTCAAATCCTATCTTAGCATTAAAGTAATCAGCCATTAAAAATAAGTTTCTGTTATACTCGTCTTGTGTATCTGGTCTTCCTACATAAGAAGCTACTATAAGATCATCTGGTTTTGATATATTATTAATACGTTTAATTACATATGCAGCACCTAACGACGTAGAATCTGCTGATTGATTTTGTCCATAGGGGTCATGGCATACTATATACATATTATGTGGAGTTTGCATTTCTCTATTTTTATATGGAGCTTCATACACTACAACATTACCTTTAATATGATCATCTTTTCTATGTGGGAATTTTAATAAAGGTCTCGCATCTCCATCTACTGTAAACTTTATTTCTCCTTTTGCCCCATAATATAAGTTACCATAAGTCCCTACAGAATGCAAATCATTAGCTTTCAATCTGTTATAATGTTCCTGCAGAGATGCTATATCAAACAAATTAGCTGTCACTTGTAAAGTAGCTTCTTGAGGGGAGAAAGGATGCTCCGCTATATATTGGTCTAATGATTTTGCATCCGCAGCACCCTTTTTCTTTTCCCTCATTCCTTTTTCATACTCAACTGCATCTAGATCTAATGAGTTCCCATTATCATCTATAAATCCATCTAAATTAGTTTGTATAGGAATAAAATATCCACATGTACTTCCCATAGCCCCTTCATCCCACACATTTTCATATTCCATACAATCGTATGCAGCGGGTTGATAAAATATTTCCTCCATAGCTTCAAAGTCAGATCCTTCTGTACCACCTGTTCCAAAAGCTACCATTAATCCTAATGTCTTTGCTCCTTGTCTCATTGTTGGCATTGTTACTTCCCACGCTTTTAATAATCCTGGGAAAGATCCTGCCTCTTCAAAAAATACCAATTCACCTGCTTTACCCCTTACTTTATCTGGAGCATCTTTTAATGATACTCCCATAATTTGAGATTTCATTCCCATTTCAATGTCTACACCATTAACTTTCTTTTTATATCCAGACATCTTACTCATTTCTCTGTCTCTTAATCGTGGCTGAGCCCATGCTGTATGATCATCTATAAAAGATAGAAACTCCCAAGCTTTTGAAAGTAATCCATCTCCTATTAAGAATTCTTTTGAAGAAGCAAATACAAAATTCTTAGAGTTCTTTATAAAGAAATAGTTACGTGCAAGCATAGATCCTGCTTTATAAGAATATCCCTTACGTCTTGCTTTTAGGACTATCATATGTTTATTAGCTGCTCTAGCTTTATCTATTTCTTGAAAATATTGCCAATCTCCATCATAAAAAGCAGGAAACGTTCTCTCACGTTTAGATTGTATTGTTCCATCTGGTAAGGTTTCATCAATGGCCCTATCAATAGGACAGTAATTTAAATAAAAGTAATGAAATCCAGTTACATGTAATTCATCCTTAGTATATCCATACATACATCTCTTTTTCTCCTCATCCCAAAATTCAAAATACTCTCGCGTACCAGGAAGCGCATCAGTATAATACCCATGATTAATGAATGTCACCGCAGCAGGGCGTATTCTATCTATGTTATTGAACTTTCTCAAGTCTATTTTTAACTTTCATAAGGTCTGCACATTTTTCGTATTCTTCAGTAGATGTAAAGTATTCTATTATTAGATCAACTACTCCACCAGTTATACTTCCCTGGTCCATAGGATCAAAAGGTAAAGGATAATTTTCTATATTATCCGCTTCCAATTCATAATAGATATCATCTATTGTTTTCTTTCTCGTTACAAATTCATATGCATTTCTCATAGCTAAATCATACATCTCGATGTCTTCTAAAAAATCCATTATTAATTACTTATTTATATTCTACCTGCCCTTTAATTAACCAAAAATTACAAATATATTTATCATTACTTATAGGGATATGTCCTTTATGTAAATGTGTAGATCCAGCTGGAAAAATAACTAACGTACCTTTTGTAGGTTTAACTTTCATTTTTTGGAAATAAAAACCTGTCTCTCCCCCTTCCTCTACATCATTTAAATAAAACATGCATACTAATACTCTAGTATTTTCTGGATATTGAAATCCATTATCTTCATGCCATGCATGAAAACCATCAGTACCTTTATTATACTTTTTCATAAGTATATCATATTTCCAAATACTATATTTAGTAAATAAATGATCTTTTAATACTGTATCTGGTTCATTTTCAATTCCTCCATGACGCCACAAAGGATATTGTTTTACATATTTTAGTAAATTGTCTTCTACACTTTTCTGTAAGGCAGGAATAACTTCTTCCTTAATGTGTTCTTTGTCTACATTTAACAGATTTAAATCTGTACTTTGTTTTATGTTTGGATTGTGTCCACTTAGTATTCTTCCATTCCATGTTTCCTCAGTAGTAAAACATTCTATCATCTGATCACAAATTGAATCAGAAATAGCATTCTCATAAACTTTTATAAAATTATCATCCATTACATATTATATTTATTAACTTCAACTCCGCCTCTGTTTGTATTTGCGGCTTGTTCTTCTTTTCTAACTATATCTTCTAACCTAGTTAAACCATCTACTACTTTTCCCATCTTTTCAATATTATTAATCAGATCTTTTGCATGATAAATAGGTTTACCATTATCATCCATCATAGTAAGATCTATATCTCTAAAATATTTTTCCAATTTAACAATAGCTCCTCTTGCAGCTTTAAGTAATCTTACTGCTGATGTTTCAAGTAATTGTTCGTACTTATCACATCCACTGAAAACTTTTGAAGACGGAGTCCACTCTTTATCTCCATAAAGACTAATCTTAATTTCTTTTATTCTTTGATCCCATTCATAAACTGCAAAAGGAGAGTTATGATTAATCATAAAGTATATGAATGCTAACTCTTGAGGTTTTAATTTCTTAAATTCAACAATAGATAATGCATATGCACTGGGTACAGCTTTGTTATCTGCTATTACTAGTAACTCTTTCATATTCCTTTTCTAATTCTATTATTAATTTTCTATCTCCAAACATAGGTTTAGCTCGTCTTTGTTTTTCATATTCTTCAGGTTTAAAGATGCACTTAACCTCTTTAATACTGTTATCAGGATTTCTTTTAATTATCCATCTTCTACCCCTTACTGTTCCTTGTTTTTTTAACGCTATTCTTAAACTCATATTTTATTTTTTATATTTAAAGATCTTACCTGTTATTAAACATAGCCATTTATCTTTTTCTGTGAATACTTGTCTCATACAATCCGCATTATGAATACCAAAATAATGCAGCCACTTATATTTACGTAGGATTCTTCTCATTTGTTTTTTTTATTATATGTGATAACCTCCCCTGTTTAACAGAAAAGATTCCAAAATATGGTAGCCTAACGGCGTCAAATTTACCTTCTTTTATTATACCAGCCAAATATTTAAATTGATAATTTACAATTTTCTCTATTTTACTGAGAGGTAAATCATATTTATTAGCTAGTTTATATATGATTAATTTTTTATCCAATGTTGTACGTATCAGTACCTCTTTCTACAAGTGTTAATTTTACTATCCCATCTGGATACAATTCTTTTAGAGCATAAATTCTATGCTGTCCTTCTCTAATAACAAACTCTAATTCTAGTTCCCATTCTGACCAATGCTTTGTACCTGTTCTTCTCACTGCTGTTATAGGCTCTGTTATACCGTTTTCTTGAATATCCTTTTTTAAACGTTTAAAATCATATACTGGTTTTCCTTCGTTCTCTGAAGTTTTCCAATCGTTAACTATTATAGGAGCAAGTTCTAATTCAGATAAACTAACCCATACTATTTCAAAATCTGGAGTATCAATTTTTTTAGACATTTATCATATTTGTTCTTTCCATCTTGGTGGATTGTCTGGACAAGTTGTTGTTTTCCATTTTGCTTTATGTTCAATAAGACATCCACATTTTCCACATCTCATTTTTCTCTTCAGTAGTAAAGGACATGCATTACATTCAGCTAAACGATCTTCATAATCTTCTTCAGATACATTAGGTTGCCCCTGTGCTATGTATGTTGTTAACTCTTTACTGAAATTCTTTGCCATCTCCCACATACTTGGGGGTGTAACATTAAGTTCTTCATTTTCATTACTCATAATCTTCTTCTATTTTAAGTGATAACAAAGTTCCTTCTGGACTTTGTATAATTAGTATATTGTACGGCTCTATATAAAATATAGAAAAAACTAGTCCTTCTAGCCTAACCTTGTTTAATTCTGATTCTGACATCGGTAACATTTAAATGTAATAATTTGTTTAGGATATATTTTTTATTTTTAAGGCTTACTACGCCTTTATCTTTAAATCTCTTTACATAATTATTCAAAGTATTATAGTCACTTATCTTCAATTCTTTTGCAGCCTTTTTTTTGTTCTCAACAGAACATAAATTACCGCCTTTGTTATTAATACTTACATCTATTAACTGACCTAAAATCTCAAGTTCTTTATCTGTTAGGTTGAAAATACCATTCCAAATACGAAGTCGCTTAATTGTTGTATCTGCTTTAATTGTTATATTCATTTTTAATATTGATTTTTGCTCTACCGTTAGTTATACTAATAGTAGAATGATTTGCTTGTTTGTTAAATTCGTCTATGTGTTTATCCATATCTACTCTACCACATACAAAAGACAGGAATACTTCTAATTCTCTAGCGGATGCCTTTAAATTATCTCGTAACTCTATATTTACTCCAGCTGTGTCTAATAGTGCTTGAAAGTCTTCTATAGATATTGTTACTTGCCCCTTTAAATTTTTCATTGTAGTATACCTAATACTTGATGTTCTCCTACCATTAAGTATTCTTTTCCTTCTATAGTAGCTCTAACCGCTTCTGTGCGGGGATCTATCATAACAGTATCTCCTTTTTTAACGAAGATACATTGAGGCCCTGCAGCTAATACTTCTAATATATTAGACTTCTTAGAGTTTTCTAAAGCAGTGGTTTCATCTAAAATGATTCCTGATTCTGTCTCTGTGATTGTTGGATCTGGGAGGATTACCCAAACTCCATTTGGTGTGAAATTCATATTTTCTATATTTATTTGTTTGTGCAAAGATATAAAAATATATTTTATATAAACAAATAAATAATAAGAAACTTTTAAACATCCTAAAAAGGATATAACTCTCCCCCTAGGATTTCTTTTTCAAACTTGGATTTCGATCTAGCAGTGCTCCTTTTAAGGGGACCCAGGGATACTATAATTAGTGTTAATTCACCTCACCTACCTATGTGAAATGTATCCCAACTAGAACTTATACGCTTGTTCTTTTGCAACTACCGGAGAAAACTCTATCTCTATTTAAGACTACAATCCGATGTCTTTTCCCATTTTTGGTTACCAAGGGATGAATAATGTTGCGGTGCAAAAATACAAAAACTTTCCAATAAAAAAAATAAAAACTAAAAAAATAATTTTTGGGAGGGTTTGTGAACGTGTGAAGGTCCTCAAAACAACACCCCCCTTATCCTTTACGTATGGGTGTACCCCCACATAATATTAAACAAAGTTTAACTTAAATCAATTTATCCTATGGAAAATTACTTCTTGGTTACTAAGGTTAGTAACACATTCAAGTCCAAGAAATCTGGACGTGACTGCATCTCTATCACTGGTCGTGATAGCAAAATGAACAAGACACAGAGTGTGTCTACTGATACATCATTCCAATTGAATGACGTCTTTACCGTCAACGATGACGGATTCTTTGAGAAAGAAGAGGATCTTACTGTTCTCAAACGTGTAAAGAAGAAGTTAGCTTCTTATCTTACACTAATAAAAGGGTTATAAAACCCTTTTTTTTAATATAAACATAACTAAAAGGTTTGACCTAACCTTAGAGAGGTAGGATTAGCACTGTTCTTGTGAGCGTGCTGTCCTACACTCAGGGTCATATTTGAGGCAAGTATTACGACTGCTCAGTTCTCAGACATTACATTAATATAACACTTACACTTAATTGACACATTAAAACACATTTAAATTATGGATGAATTCAAAGACTTATGTCTTATCGACAAACTGTTACATTGTATAACTAAATCATTAAACTGGGATGCACATCCTGGCAGTGATGATAAACAATATAGAAACTTCTGGACTGATGATGAAATAGAATTTAGAAACACTCACTTTGATGTTATTAATGAGATGAGTGTTACTATCTATCAATACAATCTAAAAAATAACGATAGAATGTTCTCTAAAGATACATATGCTACTGGACAAACAAGAGGAAGACCAATAGGGTCATAATTACAACAATATATACTCCATTGACAAATGATCTATTAATATGCTTTATGCTAACGTAGACGGTGGAGTATATATTGTTTAATCTAAAACATAATAAGATGAAGAATAAACTAAGTGATGTGAATTGGATGCGTATAATTATATTTATATTAATACTAATAATAGTATCAATTATTACATCATGTTCACCTAAATTAACACCACATCAGACACAAATAGACTATGAATTAGATAAAGCATATCTAGAGTATAGTTATACAAGAGATAGTTTAATAATAGAATACTATAAAAAACAAATCAAATGAATTTAGAAATAGCAGGAATGTTACAAGATAATAATGATACTATCTATGAACTAAAGAACAGAGTTGAAGAATTAGAATATAAACTAAGTAAAGAGAAATTCAAATCAGGACCAGACTATAATCATCTTCACTTACAAACTCTTAAACGCACACTAGACTACTTACAGTCTGCATATAAACACAGTAATAAAACAACTATAAATAAAGCTAAACATGATGAGTTAATACAAGACTTAATCAAAGTAGTTGTAGCATTAAAAGTTAATACTGTATTATGAATAAAGAACTAGTGAAGCATTTCGTAAGAGAAATGAAAGAGGAACAAGAATGGTATGAAAGATATAAACGTAATCACATTGAATTTGATAATTACTTTAAATATAGTGGTAGAGTAGAAGAAAGTAAAGCATTAATAACTCAATGGAATTACAATAAGAACCATAATTGTAATGATTTACACGAACAGTATATAAAAGTACATAGATATAAACAACCAAAAATATATTAATCATGGCAAATTATAAATTACCAAACATTCAAGTATTAACTCAAAAAGAGTTAAATAAACTGCCTAGAGCAGATAGATGGAAATACAGAGCTGATTGTTTAAAAGCAGCAAGATTCTGGATGATCAAAAATAATAACATTCAAATATATGATTGTATTGATAAAGTAGAATTATATATGGAAGGTGGATATAAAATGAGTAAAATGCTAAAGAAATAGTGTTTTAAAGAAATGGGGCTTAACCCGATAAGTATAGTAATATACCTAAAGACATAGTGTTGGAATCTATGTTGCCAATTACGGTCAATTTAAGCAAGCAGGATACTACACAGCACCAAGGGTCAACTGACTGAGGGTATGTGTATTTCTTCTATTTTAGTGGGAGAGATGAGCTAGTGATAGCAATAGGAAACAACTGTAGATTTAGTTCTGAATTAACTGTCGAGTTAATGAAGAGTATGAATCAGTATGATGGGCAATCTAGAGAATAGATATAACCTGAAATACCATAACGATGAAAAGTTATATGTGAGTAGTATAGTATTTTGTCTCTCAAAAGGCGACGAAACTATAGAATAACCACTACTTGCGCCAATAATAATAACAACTAAAAAAGAACAAGTGTTGTTCCGTTATGAATGAAAGATGACTAAGTCTGGACTCAAATAAGAGAATTCAGGTGCATTGATACCTCAAGTTGATATGTATTTCAAGAGAAAAGCAGGTATGGGCCCTAGAACCTATCACCTCGTCTAAGTATCTTGTGAGTAATTTATAACGTTAAGAGTGATTAGCTATACTAATCGTCATTGCACAATACTATTGGAGACAATAGTGGATAAGTTGTTAACCTGCCTTGGGGTGGGAATTAAACAACGAAAGATGTGTATTAAATGGTGTAATCTCAGCCCATTTTATTTATTATAAACTAAAATCAATTAACCATTAAAATCATTAAATTATGTATCCAAGAAACATCAAAAAAAATTCAAAAGAAGTGCTTTTAGAAGCTCTAAATCAGAGTAATACAGGAGCACTAATGAAAGAACTACTACAATTCAAAGGGTTTGACAAAGCTCAAATTGATGGAGTCTTCAAAGTAGTACACGCAACACCTAATCCTCCAGTAGCATTACAAGTAATACTAGGATTATACAAAGAACCAAAGTTTAATAGACTATCTTACCTAAGAAATAGAGAATGTTTCTTCTTAGGATATGAAGCATTAGAATACGAAGACAGTCAAATATCTTATACTTACAGAGAACCAGTTACACAGAGTTGTTGGTATGATCCCAAAGTGTTTACTACAACTGATGAACACGGAGTAGAAACAATGGATTCTCAAGATTATATTAAAGACAATCTACAAAAAGAATATGATCATGATTCATACAATGCATATTTAGGACCAGATAAACAAAATATTGTAATTACAAGTAAAGGTAGATTAACAACTAAAAATGCTACTTGTAGTCCTAGAGAATGGATTCGTGGATTAAATGATGAATCAAATCCTGTAGATCTAAGAACTAAATTAAATACTTTCTCTGCTGATCCAAAAAGTTATGAACTTATACCAGCTCTTGTTGGTAAAGAATCAGTAAGCGTAAATCCAAATTGGAAACGATGAACAAGACTTGGTATTTTAAAGAGAAATATATCCTAACTCTTGGGTATGAAACAAAAGTATGTGCATTAGGATTTGCATGGGACAAAGGGTTTACACTAATATTAACCGTATTTTTTATAACAATTCAAAAGACATGAAAACAATATTAGAACTCTCATCAAATAACCTCAAACAACTTAAATATTATAAATGGTTAACCTCCATATATTTAAAAGAAATTAAACTACTACGAATTGCAGTAGTTTTATTATCAATTATACTTACAGTAGTATTAATAGTACTTGGTACTACTGTAAGTTCTATTTAATTAGACAAGTATCACGACACCCAAACATTTATAAACCGTATAATTAAATAACACGTAAGAACATGAAAATCAAACTAAAAGGCATCTGTGTAGATATTAATAAGCCTAGAAATCTGTCTGAACTACTAAAATTAAGAGTAGTTTGTATGTCAGAGTACTACACATCTAAAAAAGCAAAAAGAGAATTATTAGAAATGATAATTCACATAATTGACAGGAAAGTTGATATCGACTTCAAACAACCTGCACTAGAAACCAGTAAAATCAAAACATTTAATTAACCCGTAACCTTGATAAAGAAATCAGGTTACACAAAACATGTAAATCATGAACACAATTAACAGTGGATCTTTAGAAGATCTAAAAGCAGGAGATACTCTCCTAGTAAACGCAAGACAAGTGAATGGAGGTAAACTTCATTTAGAGTTCGCAGAAATTATTCAAATCAATGCAAAACCAATGAACGCATTAACATTACTGAACAAATCAGATGAACGATTCAGTTCAAGTGCTAGAAGATCTTGGTTAACAGCTGAACCAGCTGATGCAACAGAAGTTTTAGGTATTAATCTTGGTAGCGACGCAGCTTGGGAAGTTACAGAGAAAGGAGAAATGTTAGAATTAAACATTTTAAATCCTGCTTATAACAACGTCAGATTCAGAGTTGTAGTAGATGAAACTACTACTGCTAGTGAATGGCAAGAAGAGAATATAGAAACTGCAGCTAAAAGAAAGGGTAAAGATGGAGATTATATTACTCATGAAGGTAAATACATATTCTCTAATACTGATGTAGTTATGACAAATGAAGAAACAAAAGAACTACACACATTTTTACAACCAGATTCTATAACAATAGAAGCTGAAGGAAAAGCCTCTGTTACTACATCTAAATTAGATGCTGTAGGAGAGACTAATATGATTCTATAAAGTAATTTTTTATAGTTTACACTTTGTTTTAATATAGGGGGACATAGACCATCCCCCTATATTATTTATTATTATATTATTTGGTGGTTATTAAAAATATTTGTATATTTGCCGCGTAAGTATAATGGATGTGTTTATAGTCAACTTTAATTAAAAACCTACAAAGGGGAGAGAAATCTTCCCTTTGTTATTAAAAATCAATCACTTATGGCTTACAAATTAGTAACAAACACCGATGAAATAATAGAATATTGTAGAGATAAAAAGACATTAGGAATAGACACAGAAACCAATGGATTAGATTTTACTACTAATATAATGACTATGTTTCAAATTGGAGATGAAGAAAATCAGTTTATTATAGATACAAGAGTAACCAGTATAGAACCATTAAAAGAACTTTTAGAAAGTAATGATATTGTAAAGATATTTCACAATGCTAAATTTGATTATAAATTTATAAGACATACTGCAAATATAAAATGCAATAACATTTATGATACAATGTTAACTGAGAAAGTAATCTATTGTGGTACAAAATTAGGATTCTCTCTTGGTAATTTATGTCAAAGATATTTAAACCTAGAACTAGATAAATCTACTAGACTATCATTTATAAATATGGCTGATACTAAATTTACAGATGAACAGATAAAATATGGTGCAGAAGATGTTAAACACCTATGTAAAATAAAAGATTTACAACAGAATAGAATAGCGCAATTTGAACTTGAAAATACAGTTGCTCTTGAAAATGATGCTGTGTTAGCATTAGCTGACATAGAATATAATGGGTTAGATGTAGACGAAAGTAAATGGTTAGGACTAGAAGAAATCAATTCTCGCAAAGCTATAGAGTTAGCAAAAGAATTAGATGAACTGATTTTAACTGATATAACTCTGTCTAAATTTGTAAATAAATATGTGCAAGCAGATTTATTTATACCTACTGATGAAATAAGAACTGTAGATGTTAAATGGACATCACCTAAACAAGTGCTTGAATTGTTTCAAACATTTGTACCTAAATTGGATAATGTTAATGGTAAAGAGCTTATTAAATATGGATCTAAGTTCCCTATCATATATAAATATATAAAATATAAAGAGGCAATGAAATTGTGGACATCTTATGGAGAGAGCTTCTTTAAGAATTTTAGTGGAGATGGTAAGATACATACTAATTTTCACCAAATACTAGATACAGGTAGAATAAGTAGTAGTAAACCTAATATGCAACAGATACCTGCAAACAATAGTTTTAGGAACTGTTTCATCGCACCTGATAAATGGAGCTTTGTAAGTGCTGATTATTCAAGCCAAGAGTTAAATGTAATTGCTTTTGGATCTAAGGACCCAGTTTGGATTAAAGCTTTAGAAGACGGACAAGACTTGCATTCAACCTGTGCTGAGCTAGTATATGGTAACCAATGGATAACAAGTGCAGAAGATGACTGCTTATACATGAGTAATAAAGAAAAATGTAACTGTGCTGCACATAAAAAACTTAGAACAAATGTCAAAACAATCAACTTTGGACTCGCTTATGGTATGGGTCCTAATAAGCTCGCTGATACCCTTAATATTAATATTAGCGATGCTAAGCTCCTTATTGAAAAATATTTTAAAGCTTTTCCTGCTATTAAGGGCTTTCTGGAGAAGTTAGGGAACTACGGTAAGAGATATGGCTATATTAAAACATTTCCTCCTTATAATAGGAAGAGATGGTTTACTAACTGGTACCCAAAGATATGGGATAACAAGTCGTCAACAATGGAACTTGGTAGTATCGAGAGAGCTAGTAAGAACACACCTATTCAAGGAGCTAGTGCTGATATGACTAAGAGAGCTTTAATACTAATGCGTGAGCATATAGATGTAAATGATGCACCTGTTAAACTAGTAATGACTGTACATGATCAGATAGACACTATATGTCAAGATGACTATGTAGAAGAATGGTCAAAAGACATGAAACATTTAATGGAAGTAGCTGCTAAAGAGATAGTAACAAATGGCTTATTAGAAGCTGAAGTAACAGTAAATAATTGTTGGACAAAATAAAAATAAAGATGAAAATAAAAATGAAATTAAATGAAACCAAAGACAATGAACAGAAGAAAGCGCTTAATGCGTGGGCTGATAATAATGGTATTGGTAGTCTCATTGCTGGTACCGGCTTTGGTAAGTCAAGATGTGGTGTGGCTGCCATTAACTACATTCTTAGGAGCAATCCTTCTACTAAAGCACTGGTTTTAGTTCCCACGATTCAATTGCAAGAACAATTTGAAGATGAGTTTCATAAATGGGGGTACTCTCATTGCCTAGACAGCGTAGATATTATGTGTTATCAGTCTGCATATAAATTGCAAGGACAGCACTATAGTATAGTTGTATGTGATGAAATACATTTAGGCTTGAGTAAAGAACATAGAAAGTTCTTCAGTATGAACACTTATGATAACCTATTATGTATGACAGCAACAGAGCCAGAAGAGCTTGAGTATAAACATATACTACGTAAGTTAGCTCCTACAATTTATAACATCTCTTTAGATGAGTGTGTAAAGTTAGGTTTAGTATCTCCTTATGAGATTAATTGTATACCTATAAAATTAACAGACACTGAGCGTGAAGAGTATAAGAAAATAAACAAGATGTTTGTATACTATAAGTATGAATTAGGAATGTTTGATGCATTTGACAAAGCTAAAGAACACTTAAATAATACACATGCTGATCCTCAAGACAAAGCAAATGCCGCTAACTTCTTTGGAACTATTCGTATGCGTAAAAAGATAATAGATTCAGCAGAGAATAAGCTAGAGAGATTTAAAGAGCTTGTAACTGATAATACTGATAGTAGAATTATCTCTTTTGGTGGTATTAATGCATTTACTGATAAAATGTGTGCAGCTGTAGATCCCTTAGCAGTTGTATACCACAGTGGAAAGACTGTCAAGCAAAGAAAATTAGCATTAGATGCTTTTAAAGAAGGCAGTATAAATGTGCTATGTAGTACTAAAGCTTTAAACCAAGGTTTAGATATACCTGACGCTAATATGGGTATTATATGTGGGATCACAAGTAAAGGGTTATCAATGATACAACGAGTTGGAAGACTTGTTAGATTTCAAGAAGGTAAAACCGGTACAATATATATTCTCTATGTAGAGGATAGTCAAGAAGAGACGTGGCTTAAGAAAGCAGTAAAAAATCTGAATAATGTAAACTGGCTAAAAGCCTAATTAATAACCTTTAAAATTTATAAATATGGAAATTCCTTTAAACTATTTAATGTTCATTGTTATGTTTTATCTAGCAGTGACAAATGAATTTATTCAATTCATATCAACCAAAGATGGTCTGTACCTCAGACTGATGCAAAAATCAACTGATATATATATGGAAGATGACGAGCAAAAATATAGTGAGAGTAAACTATATAGAGTCATTTTATTAATACCATATAGACAAAGATGAAGATAGAAGTAAACTTAGACTTATTGAAAGACAGTCAGATTAGCGCTGATGATTTCATTTCTTTATATCTATTATATCGTAACGGATATTCTATCTTTAAAGAGCTTAAGTTAAACCCTAATTGGTTAGACTTACAAGCTAAAGGCTATGTAAAAATTGGAGCAACTGTTGAAAACAATATCATTAGACAAGAGTTTATTGATTTGTTTTCAGGTAGCTTTGACTCCATGTTTGCTGAGCTGTTAAGTACGTATCCTATGAAGGTAAATTCTCCCGCCAGAGGTATACGAATACTGCATGCTAAAGATCCCGCATCAAAGGCTAACCAAAAGAGTAAAGCAAAATATCGCAAGCTTATTGGTACCCAGGTACATGAACATAAACGCATTATGAAACTGTTAGATGTTCAATTGACTGTAGAGCGAGATAACTTAGGATACTTACAAAATTTAGAAACCTGGTTAAATAATCATACTTGGGAGAAGTATGAGGATATTGACAAAAACACAAATGACAATGGAAATAGAATCACAAGATCCCTTTAAAGACAGAGGGTTTAAAAGTATTAATAAAGCTATTAGTGCATCTCTTTATCAGGTACAAGACGGAATGAACGGTACAAGGTCTGTATATCCTACTAAATGGAAGAGATTAAATAAAAATTTATTAGGAGGATTACAACCTGGTAAGATGTATGTAATAGCTGGTAGGCCCGGCGTAGGTAAGTCAGCTTTTAGCAATCAGATGATATTTGACTTGTTAGATAACAATAAAGGTAAGAAATTACTAGTATTATATTGGAGCTTTGAAATGCCAGGATATCAACAGATACTTAGAGCCGGTGCAAAAGGAACTCATAAAGAAGTGAGTCAATTATTATCTGTAGAGCATAAATTAGAAAGACAAGAGTATGAGAAGTTTAAGAAAGAAGTACTTAAGTACGCTCATTACCCTATCTATTTTAATAATGTACCTAGAGATATGGAGTTTATTAAGAAATCTAATATAGACGTAACTAATAAACGACCTGACCATACTATTATAAATGTATTTGATCACTCTAGGCTTATATTAAGTGAGAAAGAACATGAACTACAGAAGCTTAATGATGTATCTAAAGGATGTATGTGGTTACAAGCTAAGATGGGCACTATAAACATTTTGATCTCTCAGCTTAATAGGAACATAGAACAAGAGCACCGTGCTAAAGCACAGTACCAACCACTGCTAACAGATTTATTTGGAGGCGATAGTATTGGCCAGGATGCTCATGTTGTAATGATGCTACAACGACCTAATGATCTATATGGAATCACAGAGTTATATTGTGATGAAGATCCAATGGGACTGTTAGCAATACATGTAGAAAAGAACAGAGATGGACTACTTGGTATGATACCATTTGAAGCAGAAATGTCTACATTTACAATTAACGAAAGAAAAAATAAATAAGATATGATAACATTAACAATTATTACTGTAGGTGCCGTAGGATTTGTGTTAGGACTTTATGTATCCTCTCAGATTATAGAGCACGTAGATAGCAATATTAACCATAAGAAGTTTTTACGTAACTTAAGAGACTTTGATAAAAAACAAGACAATGGGCAAGAGAAAAGCCGTAGAGATTTATAATAATCTTACAGGTACAATTAACAAAATGGATAACCGTGATGTGATTAGACCAGAGAATGATAAAATGTTTGATCACCCTAGAGCAAAGCGCTCTAGGCTAGTAAGTACACGAAATAAAATTAAAGAAAAATTTAACTTAACAAAAAAAGATGGAATTACCAACTAGTAAGGTAAAGGCGAGCCGTAAATCGCCTAAGAACATGATAATATATGGTCCCCCTAAGATAGGTAAGACTACTATGTTATCCCAATTAGAAAACTGCCTAATTATTGATCTAGAAGATGGTTCAGACATGTTAGACGCTTTGAAAATTAAAGTATCTAATTTAAAAGAACTTGCTGATGTAGGTCGAGAAATTATTAAGCAGGGAAGACCATATAAATATGTAGCTATTGATACTATCTCTAAATTAGAGGAATGGTGTGAAGAAGAAGCAAAGAGTATTTATATGAAAACTCCGATGGGTAAAAACTTTGAAACAAAGAATCCAGGTATGTCTATACTATCATTGCCAAATGGCGGTGGCTATTTATATTTAAGAATAGCGTATAAAAAATGGTTAGATAGATTGAATACACTGGCAGACCATGTTATCTTAGTTGGACACTTAAAGGATAAAATGCTTGAGAAGAAAGGTAAAGAGGTTGCTGTTAAAGACCTTGACTTAACTGGTAAGATCAAGCAAATCACATGCGCTAACGCTGATGCAGTTGGTTATATATATAGAGAAGGTGAAGGAGAAACTATGGTTTCTTTTGATTCTATGGATGATGTAACTGCAGGCTCTAGATGTAATCACTTAAAAGGTAAGGTCATGCCTTTAGAATGGCCAGAAATATTTATAGATTAATTAATTAAAAATTAAAAGAAATGATTGAAGCAACATCAAATGCGCCAGTTGCCGCGCAAGAAACTCCCGCAACAATTACTACTACTATGATCTTAGCAGATTTAGACAATGGTATTGGTAGAGATGGTATTAAAGTAAAGTACGGATTAGAAACTTGGGAAGTAACGCAAATATTCCAACACCCTGCACTGAAAGGTAAGAAAGCTAAGAGAGTTAAAAAATTATCTTTTAACTTTGTAGATGATACAGAAACAGCTGCAGATCCTAATCAAACTAGTATACCTGTACCTACTATTGACGATACTCTAGAACTAGTAGCAGAGCAACAAGCTGAAGAGTTTGGTGAAGACGAAGACGAAAACTTAGAATTTTAACCCTTAAAAATTAGACAATGATAAAAAGCAATGATAGTACCCAAGAGGTAGTAGGAGCAGGAATGAAATTATATTCCGGCTTAACAAACATGGAAGTAATGACTGTAAATCCTACATTACAACAATTACATGATTTAGGAATAAACTTAAAAACAGAACCTAACTATTTTATAGAATTAAATGGTGAGGAGTATTTTAAAGTTACATTCTGGTTAAAGAATTCAGATATTACTACTAGATTTGAAATCTTAACTCAACCTAAAGAAAGAACTTCACAAACAGGTAAATTTCAATGGATCAACAATGTTGGTCAAGCTACCTGGTCTGCAGAAGAGCCAAGTTATGACTGGTGGAAAGCTGAAGGACAGAGAAAAGCTTATGTAGGAGAAGAGACTTTAGTAGAATTTGTAAAAGCGTGGGCTAATGTAGCATCTGGTGATGATGTATCCTTTGAAACTATAGGAGAAATTGTTAAAGGTAATGTTACTGAGATCCAAACTTTAGCTAAAGTTTTAGATAAGAATACTATAAGAGTGTTAGTAGGAGTAAAGGATGGAAAATATCAATCTGTATATACAAAGCATTTTGGAAGAGTAAAGCCTCAAAGAGATAATTTATTTATAAAGAAGCTATCTGATGAGTATGGAACTTTTAATGCTGAATTCAATTCAGATTTAATATGGGGAGAATTTACACCTCAACTAGCAGTACCAACACCAGATCCAGATTCTAATGGTATATTTACGGATACACCATCAGAAGGAGATGACTGGTAATTAATATAGAAAGGGGGGAAGCTCATGGGCTTGTGTACACAAAAGGCCAGATAAAACGTGGAGTCCGCTGGTTGGGTTGTACCCCTTTTCTTTTTAAATTTAACTATATGCCAATTATTAATAGAGATAGTGATGCACATCTGTGCACTGAAAAAATACTTGAAAAGATTTCAGCTTATGACATTTTTAAGTACTACTGCACAGTTTTTAAGAACGTTAAAGAAAAGTTCTGCAGTGAATTAAGAGGAGATAAAAATCCCTCAGCTTCTATTATAGAATGGAAGAGTTCTTTGTTGTATAAAGACTTTGGGTATCCTGAACATACATTTGACTGCTTTGGATATATTATGGCAAAATATTCATGTGGGTTTTATGATGCCTTGTTGATTATAGATAATGATTTCAATCTTAATTTAGCTTCTCGTAAGTCAGAGATTAATTTCACAATGGGATATGTAGGTTATAAATCTAATATAAAAATACAGCCTAAACAAGAAACTATTATAAGAAAGAGAAGACGTAAGTGGGCTAAAGAAGATAAAGAGTTTTGGAGTAAATATTTTATAACAAAAAAGACATTAATAAAATTTGATGTAGAACCTATTGATTATTATTGGATTAATTTACAACGATTTAAATGTGATAAAATGACTTATGTTTATACAATAGGAGACAAATATAAGATTTATGCACCTTATTCAGAGTATAAATGGGCCAGTAATACAAATACAGACTCTATTCAAGGATGGGATCAATTGCCTGCAACAGGGGATGTTTTAATAATTACCTCATCGCTAAAAGATGTGATGTGTTTGTATGAACTAGGCTTCTTTGCAATAGCTTTTCAAAGTGAAGTTTTAATGCCTAAAGAAGAGATAATATTAGAATTAAAACGTAGATTTGCAAATATAATTATATTCTACGATAACGATTTTGACAAAGAAGAAAATACCGGTCAAACAATGGCCAATAAAATCTGTTCTCTTTATAGCGTACAAAACATCTTTTTGGAACCTGAGTTTGAGACTAAAGATATCTCGGATTTTGTCAAAACTTATAGAGATAAAGAACTTGCTAAATCTTTAATAGCACAAGACATATTAAAAAAATGTATAAAATATGAAGAAGAATAATAAGATTAGAAATGCAACAAGTAAAGTTTATAAGAATATTAAATTCCGTTCAAAATTAGAATTATTTACCTACAAAGAATTTGAGAAAGCTAAAATTAAATCATTATATGAACAAAAGAAATTTGTTTTAATGACTGGATTTCACTTTACAAATGGATGTGTTGAACCTAAGAAAAAAGGATACATGGATATAACTGCTAAAGTTAGGGATATAACTTATACTCCTGATTTTGTAGATCCTGATGGTAAATGGATAGTAGAAGTTAAAGGATATGCTAATGATGTATTTCCTTTAAAATGGAAACTATTTAAAAATCATTTGATGGAAAACGGAGATACTTATGCTCTTTTCCTACCAAAGAATCAAAAACAAGTTCTAGAAACAATAGAACTAATCAAACAAATAGGTTAGAGGGGTAGCAGACTGAGCGCGCTGGAAGCTGGTAGATACCCAGGTCGGTCCTACCACCCTCTTTCCTTTTTATTAACCAAACACTTAAAATTATGGCAGAATTAGTAAGCCCTTGCTGTGGGGGAGAATACACAGATAATGACAGTGGTCCTAGCTATTGCTGCGACGCTACAATACTCCAAGGACTTTGTTCAGATTGTAAAGAACATGCAGAGCCTGCGGAAGGATTCTGGTGCGAAACATGTGATGATTTCTTTGAAGAACCTGAGCTAGATTATGAGTATGCAGATAGAATGCATGATTCTTTTTTAGAAGATCGTATGGACGAAGAAAGGTTAGGACTATGATAAAAAAGATCACTAGAAAGTCTATGCTTATTAGGCCTTCAGGAAGATCTACAGATTTTATTAGTCCAAGCTTTGGTTATGGCTGTTTATACAACTGTTCTTACTGCTACATGAAAAGACATAAAGATACTGGTCTTGATGTAGCAACTAATACAGGAGATATATTAACAGCTGTAAACAATCATGCTTTTTTTACACCTGTAGATAAACCTAATCAAACACATCCTGAGTTTACAACATATGATATTAGTTGTAACGAAGATTTTGCTCTGCATGCTAAGTACCATGAATGGGAAAAAACCTTTGAGTTCTTCAGAGACCATCCTATTGCAATGGGCAGCTTTGCAACAAAATATGTTAATCCAAATCTATTATCATTTAACCCACAAGGTAAAATACGTATTAGATTTAGTTTAATGCCTCAACATAAGTCAGACTTACACGAGCCTAATACATCTAAAATTATTGATAGAATAAAAGCTATTAATACATTTATAGAAGCAGGCTACGATGTACATGTTAATTACAGTCCCATTATAGTATATGATGGATGGCTAGAAGATTATAAAGATCTATTTAACATAGTGAATGAATATGTAGAAAACAAAAACCAAGTATTATCCGAATGTATTTTCCTTACACACAATATTAAGAAACATACTGTGAACTTACAGAACAACCCTAAGACAGAAGTAGATTTATGGGTCGTAAGTAAGCAAGAAACTAAGCGTTCGCAGTATGGAGGAGAAAATATACGATACAAACTAGGTTTAAAATCTGAATACATCAGTGAATTTAAACAATTACACGAATCAATTATACCTTGGAACACTATAAGGTATATATTTTAAAAATAAATTATGAGTATAAAAACAATTGACAAACCAATGCGGGGTGATACCGGCATTGCAAAGCGCATCAATAAAGGCGCAGAGAAGATGGTATTTGACATTCTCCAATCCACACAATATTCTATGCCGGTTCAGTCCACTGTTAGAGAGTTAGTTACAAATGCATGTGACTCTCAACGTGAGAAAGAAGTAGCACTAGAAATATTAGGAGGAAAAAAGAAAGTTGAAGACTATTACATTGAACGCCACGGTGCTCAATATGAAGATAGTAATTTTGATGCAAGTTATTACAATATAGCTTCATTAGATATAGTAGCAGAGCATATAGATCTGTTATACGAACAAAATGAAGGTCTAGGCTACTGTGATACATTTTCAGTTACTGATTATGGTGTAGGTATTGGAGCAAAACGTTTAGAAGGTATATTAGAACTAGGTTATTCTACGAAAAGAAATACCAGTGAAAATTTTGGTGCCTTTGGTCTTGGTGCTAAAGCTGCATTATCAACAGGAGTAGACTTTTATACTATAGAGACTATATACAATGGTATGAGGTTTAAATGTAATTGTTATAATTACAAAACAGACTTTATTATACCTGCGTTTAATGTAAAGACTGGACAGCAGAATCCATTTATTACATTTAGTGATGGATCTAAAGTATACTATGTTCCTACTGAAGCTAAAAATCAAACTACTGTATCATTTGGAGTTAAGAAACATAATCGTAGTAAGTTTGAAGAAGCTGTAGAAGAACAATTAATGTACTTTGATAATGTTAACTTTAAAACCATAGATAATGAGGATGAAGGATATGAAAGGAAAGTTGATTTTCAAGCTGAGATAATACATAACTCTGAGAATATTATAATTTCTAACTCCTACTATTTTAATAAACCGCACATTGTACTTGTGAAAGATAAAGGAGCTACTACAGGTATTAATTATGGTTACATTGATTTTAAAGAATTAGAAATGGAGTCTATGTATGGATCTGTAGCATTCAAATGTCCTGCACGTCAAGTTGTTGTTAACGACGACGGTACAGAAACTGTATTACAAGACGGTGTAGATGTTACTCCATCCCGTGAGAAAGTTATATGGAATGAAGCCACTAAGAAATACATTAAAGGAGTAGTTATGGCGGCCGCACAAGAAGCTAGTGATGTGATCCAAGAGGAACTACAAGAAACTGACTTTCTTAAATGGGTAGATGCTTGCAGATCTGTTATTACTGGTAATAGTAGTGAGAATAGGATTCTTAATAAATTGTCTCAGATAGTTGATACAAATGATATTAAACCTAAATATGGTCCTGATCCTAGAATTAAATATGGCCCAGCTAATAAACTATTTGAAGGTCTTACAATCATGAAGCCTTATGAAGAGCGAACTAAAATAAAAAGGGATGCAATTAAAGATTGGCAAGGATTTGATGCTAAGCATTTTTATAATAAAGAAGGTTCTTTTTCTCAACATAAAGATATGTATCTTATGGATTTAGGCCGAGAAGACTCTTATCATAAAAATCATGTTACTACTTATAGTATCCAGGATCTAGATGAGAAGTTTAATCCTAAAATAGCTACAGCTACAGGTGATGCACAAGCTAAACTTGTTAAAGAAAAGGCTAGAGTAATACGTAAACGTAACGCTATACTTAAGCTTATTGAAGCATCAGAGTGGTATAAAAGCTATGACGATGTTGAAATTCCTGAAGACTGGCTAGATAATTGTAAATTAGAAGAGGCTATGGAAAAAGAAAAGGCTCAATTTTCTAATCTAAGTAATGCAGAACGTAGAGAGATAGAAAAGAGAATGGTAGCTTATACTCTTAGATGGGATAAACGTAAAGATGACAATTTTACTTTAGACAAGATTGAACCTAAAGCTAAAGATCTTATGACTAGTAAAACTCGTATTTACTACTGTACTACAGAAGATGAAGGTAAGATGAGAGCAGCTGCTAAGATGCTTAGGGATATAGTACCTAGATTTAACCAAGTTTATACTGGATCTCATATGAGTTCTTATGCTAATGGTACTGATTATGAATCTCAAGATTATCCTGTATATTGGTATGAACATCCTCCAGTTAGATATGCTAATTATAGTGGTGAATATGCTGACTGGGCTATACCTAAGCAAGGATGGGATACACCTCAGCTTATACGTGTGAGTATGAATAAGGTTAAGTTTATTACACAAAACCCTAATGTCAAGCACATAGACGAACTCTTTTTACAAACTAACGATAACAATGAATATATTATGGATGACTCACTGGTAAAGTATTACACGGCGCATAAACTGAGCAGGATAAATGACTTTAAATTTATGCAAGGATTAGGCTGCATACACGATGAATTACAAAAGGATTATTGTGAATTGAAAGATTTACGAGATGAGAATTACTCTAGGTATGAGTATAGAAATGTGAGAGATATAGCACCAGCTATAACTGATCACATGGATAAACTATATGAGTTCCAAAAGTTTTGTAATGAATGCGATGACGCAGAACTAATACAAGAAAAGTCGAGAGAGTTATTTGTCTTGTCTGATATTAGTGGCGCTAGAGCTGCAGATTTAGATGTATTAGCAAAATATGATAATATACTAGAATTTGCAGATGAGATTAAACCGCTTTTAGATGAAATTGAACTTCTTAATCAACGAGCCCCAGAAATGTCTTCTGAGCTTGAGAAAGAAATTAGAATATATCTAAAAGCAAAGTCAAGAGAAATATGGAACACAAACTAAATTTTAAATAAAAAAAAATTCAAATTATGATTACAATTAATGTAATAGACGACAAAATCTGTGGAAGCTATGGAGACAAAGCTTTTACAGTTGATTACAGCAAAGAGCTGTATCAAAGAATGAAAGAACTTGAGGTTCATAGTCAAGGTATAGACACAGTAGAAGACTACAATAGAGTAATGGACGAATTTGCTCCTTTATGTGTTGTAGATTATACTGCAAGTATTGAAACACAATGTGAGTTTATTCATGTTAATAAAGGAACAGGAGAATTCTTTCTTAAGCACAGTGGAGTGGTATCTAGTATACCTATGCCACAAGCGCTAGTAGATAGAATCTTTGACTCTATTGACAAAGAGATAGACTTTATGCCTTTAGTTAAGATGTGGACTAGATGGTTAAGAAATCCAATCTTGTGGAGAAAAATGAAACAAGGACATGGAAATGATTTTTGTACGAGATTCTTTAATTTTGTGAACATGCAATATGTTCATCCAAAACATATGGAAGATCTTATGGAAAACCATGGATTAAGCGAAGAAGCGGCAACGAAGCGAGCTACAATGTACCAAATGAAAATCACCCATGAGGGATTACTCAACGGTTACAAAGTATCTAGTGAAATCCTTCATAAGTTTGATTCAGAAACAGGTGAAGAGGTTGATAGGTACAAGCGTACTTTCAACATTGACACTGGTGAGATAGAAGGTGATGGATTACCTGAACATGTAGAAGACAGATTATTTGAACCATCTATGATGGGCTCAGGTGGAAATGCTTTCTTCTGTGAAGGCCCTAATGGGTTTGCTAATCCAGGACATTTTATCAAAGTGGGATGTACACATAGACTAGCCGATTGGGACATGGTTAACGTTGACGATAGACGGTCATGCGTTAAAGGTCTTCATATCGGTGGTCTTATGTACATCAATTGCTACAGTGGAGAAATTCACAATATCTTTGTAGATCCTATGCACATCGGAGCAGTGCCAGACGATGACACAGGAGCTATTAGATGTAAGCAATATTTTGTTCATTCATCCTTAGTTGGTGTGAATGGATCTATTTATCATAGTTCTACTTATGCAGCAATGACAGATGCAGAGTGGGATGATATGAGAGCTAAGGCTGTTGAAGAGAAATCTGAAGCTAAAGCTCAGCTTGACAGGCAAATTGCAGAGCACAACGCTCTATAATTTATAGGATATATTAGGGGAGGTTAGTAATTTAAAGGGCGCTATTGCCCAACATAACTCAGCGGTTATACTTTGTGAAACTATTACAATTCCTCCCCTTTATACCTTTAATTTTTAAAATTTAATAATATGACAGAAAAAGTAGCATTGATAGACGCCGATAGCTTAATGTACTATGAAATGGGCAAAGACACTTTAGAGGAAGCAATAGAAGGATTAAATAACAGAATAAACATAATATTAAACGAAACAAACACAACTACATACGCAGGATTTTTAACATTAAGCAAATGCTTTAGATATGATATAGCTAAAACTAGAGATTATAAAGGTAATAGAAAACACGGGGCAAAACCTCCTATTTTCTATGCATTGAAGGCTTACCTACAAGGAGAGCCTCATAATTTTACAGCAGTATCTGGACTAGAAGCTGATGATTGCGTAGCAATACATAAAACAGAATTAGGTAATAATAGTATCATTTGCAGTCCAGATAAAGATGTTCTTAGACAAATACCTGGAAAGCATTTTGATTATAATAAAATGATTTGGATAAATACCTCCAAAGATGACGCAGACAGATTTTTATGGATACAAACTTTGATGGGAGACCCTACTGATGGTATACCAGGACTTCCTAAAGTTGGAGAAAAAACAGCTATTAAAATACTGAATGAAAATCCCAAAATGCTAGAGCATTATCAACTTGTTATAGAAAAATACGTAGAAAAATTTGGTATCTTTGAAGGAATGTGTAAATTTGCAGAGACTTTTCACTTAGTATTTATGCTAAGAACCAGAGAAGAAGCAGCAGCATACACAGTGGAAGTTCCCGATATAGTATTAACTAAATTAATTACAAAAGATGATGACTGGTATTAAATGCAAAGAACTAACTTACACCGTAGTAGACCCTCTGACTATAAGAATCACAGGAGGAACAAATTCAATAACCCCTATTCGTGACGCTGAAAATGACATCTTAGAGCTTACAACAGAAGATGGCATATCTTACAAGAAAGGATTAAATTTGGTACATAAAAAACGACCTTATAAGATCAATATCATAGAACAAGGGATTACAAGAAAAATAGTTTATTACGATCTAAAAATTGCAGAACGTACAAAGTCATCAATTTTTATAATGCCTATGTTAGGATCGCATAAAACATTATTTATGTATGAGTCTTTGCTTTTAAATGCTTTTATAGGCATACAAGATACAGGGGATTGTATTGTATTGGTATACAGATTTTCCATGGATCCAATATTTATGAAGTTTGAACAAGCGTTAAAACAATTTTCCAACTTCAAAGAAATGATTGACATTGATCCGCATCATGTAATATTTGTATTTAATGTTCCAGAACGACACCAAGTAGATTATCAAAAGTTTGTAGCTGGTGAATATTCTAAGATGAGTAACGATTATAAAATACAAATATTAGATTTTCATGACTTAGAATTAGGAGGCGCTATTGGACAAATATTATTTAAAAGTCCTAAACGAAAGTTACAATTAGAGCAATTATTAGCAGTTGAACTAGAAGATGACTCAGAATTATATAGTATCATGTCTCCTGAAATAGAGCATTTTGATCCTAACTATTATTTTGGAGAACCTTTAAAAATGAATTTATTATGAATGAAACAAACAAATGCAAATGTGGTAAAAAGGTGGAAATGTCTGTACCAGAAGATAAAGAATTTAATAAACCGTATACTATGGATACTACCTTACACAGTGATCATTATTGGGATACTAATCGTAACAAAGACCAATTTGCAAAAGACATGGAATCTTTTCCTGAGCAATTAGATCGTACAGTAAAGAAAATAACTACTTTGTTAGAGCAGAAAAATAAAGCATATGGTAACACAGCATTAAACCCTACTAATATATTTAGTAAGCTTAGCGCTAGTGAGGCTATATGTGCTAGAATAGATGATAAACTAGCTAGAATAGGCAACAAAGGTATTTATGATGAAACAGAAGATACAGTTGATGATTTAATTGGGTATTTATTATTATTAAAAATGTCATTATAATGTCAGAAAACGAAGAGTACAAACCACTTCCTGAATATTTGTCTATAGGCCCTTCAGATATACATGGAGCAGGCATATTTACTACAGAGGATATTCCTAAAGGAATTGATATAGGGATAAGTCATATTTATGACCCTAATTTTCAACATGATTGGATACGTACGCCACTTGGCGGATTTATTAATCACTCAGAAACTCCTAATTGTGAACTTATAGATGATGAAGACTCGGATTATAAGAGAATACGAACTACATGTAAGATAGTCCAGAACAAAGAGCTAACGTTAAAGTATAGCTTGTATCCTATTTGCAATTACTTAAAAAAGAAATAAGGGTGGCTAGCGCCCCCTTTTTATGTTGTCTAGTTGCGATATAGCCTATCCTATCATTAAGGTGTATGTTGGTGAGGGATATTTAAGTTCAGTTATCTCAAATATATGACGCATTGTATTTTCTCTATCATTATACCCTTCGCTATAATCTATTGCATCAGTAATAAACTCAATATAATCAAATAATAAATAGTTTGCTAGCTGAATGGTTCTACACTGCACACTTAACTCTGCCTTATTAGATCCATCGATAAAAGTCATCATAACAGTAGTTCCTTCTATCTTCATTAAATTTATATTACTTGTAGAAAGATAATATTCTTTAAAGCGTAGCCATTTTTGTCCTCTGTTGTCTTCCATTATGATCGTTGATTTTTATAAGCAGGATAAATTTCTAATGCTTTACCTAATCCTCCTAGTCCTGGTGCAAATTTTAATGTGTAATATCCTCTTGGAGTTCTATCTGATGTTACAGCGTTTTCTCCAAGTATCTCATCACCAATTTCATCAATTGAATTACCTATTAGATTAATAAAATCTTGTCCTAAAGATAATAATGGTATACCTGATGATCTTGGCCCAGTTAATTCTCTAGGATCCCAGAAAAATGCTGTCTCTCTATAAATACGTCCCATTATATTATGTAATTTTCTTCCTGTCCATGTCTTTCTTACATCTACTTTACCGTCATCGTCCCAATCTCCTCCCATCATAGATAATAATGAAAGTAATAATATTACAGATCGTAGCTCTGCTAGCGTTCCTTTAATATTTCCACGTTTCAATTCCAAAAACTTTTGAAATGCAGCTTCTTTCTCTACATCATTAGTATATGCAAAGTCTGCATTACCTACGTTATCTAGTAGGAACATGTCAAACTGTTGTTTTGCTTTCCCCTCTTTAAGGTCGTATGCGCTTGTAAGTCCAAAAGTACTGATATCTAATGCAATTCTAACAATATCTCCTCCCACTGCAGCTGCATAGTTATGTATCCCTACTTCTGTATCTAACAATTGTCCCATACTATCAAATTCAGATTCTGGTCCAAAATTACCAAAAAATCCTCTCCATGTACCTTGGTCAAAATGATCCATTACATGGTCATATCGTATATTTCCAAATCTCTCGAATGCAATTCCTGGTAACCATGATCTATAGTGTAAGAAGAATCTATTAAGTAATGACATATTAGCTGTTAATACATCTTCAGGAGCTGTTGTACCCTTAGTTTTAGTACTCATTCTATGTACTCTAGCTCTAAAACTATCAAAAGCAGCATCTGACATACCTTCAAACTTAACTTTATATTTATCAACGGGTGCGTTTGGTTTCCATAATGAGTTCTCTTTTATATCAACAGTATCCCATAATGATTTACTTCCTTCAGGTAATTCAGTTAATCTTTTTAAATTTCCTTCAGAATCAAGGCCGTGGTTCATTGCCATAGCACCTGCTAATGTAGCATCAATTAATTTATCCGCCTGTGCTAAAAATTCAAACCATCTATCACCTGTTAAATATTTAGCTCTCCAATTAGATGATAACGAATCTCCTCTTCGTTTTGATACATCTAAGATAGCTATTTCAAAATGATCTAGAATAGCTCTTATTTTAGGATCTCTTCCTATTAAAGCTTTTTCAGCTGCTACAAGATGTGTATTGTTATAATGGATGCCTTTACTACCCTGGATGTAAAGTCCCACAAACCCTGCTCCAAGTGCTCCTAATGCTACAGGTGCTTTAAGACCTAAAGCATTTATAGATGCATATGTTTTTAATGTAAGTAGAGACTTATTTCTACTAAACCCTCCTTCAGAGACAGAATCAGCGGTTTTTAAAGATCTTCCATAGATAGTTTTATCTACCATATCAGTGAATAATTCTGCATTGCCTGACGTAGACCCAAATATTTTCCTAACGCTATCTAAACTTTCTTTAATAGCTTTACCTTGGGTATTCTCTGCAACCTCATCTATCAATCCTTCTGTAAGGATTGTTTCTAATAGCAATAGTTCATCTTCTACTCTTGTTAAGTGTTCATACTCTAAAGAAGCTTTACCTAACAAATATAAAGATCTACCAAGTTCATTAGAACGAAGAGATCTGTCTATCTCTCCCTTAGAATTTTCAATTTCTTTTGTGTACAGTCTAGGGATTTTTCTAATATGCTTACCGTTTACATCTAAATCTCCCCATTCTTGGAAATGAGATCTAACCTGAAATAGTTCTTTTACTGACTGCGTAAGGTCCCCTAATTTATTGTCAGATTCAATTAAAGAGTCTACCATAGTTTTTTGAACATTGGCTATAAATGTTTCTCCTAAATGCATTCCAAATCTATGTCCAAACTCCCTTATCTTATCTCTATGATATTCATAAAAGTCTAATAATGCGGGCGTAGTTTTAATCTTTTGGTATGACTCAGTATAATAAGATTGTGTTTTTGTCTCGTCAATAATCAAAAAATACTCTCCACCTTCTTGAGTCCATGCAGAATCATAGTTGACTACATCATATTTTTTTGACCAGTCTTCTTTTCTCTTTCTTCTAGTATCTACATTATTTGTAGCATTGTCAATTTCTTTAAATTTAGTCTTCTTCCAATCTTTAAAAACTTTAGTATAATACTCTTTTTTAATTTTATGATGATTTTTCATAAAAGTAATATTGCTTGTTTCTTTAGCTGCCTTCTGATCAGCATAAAACTGAGGAGAATATTTAGCATACAGGTTACCTGTAGTCGGATCAATAAGTTCTTTGAAAGCATCGTTACGAGAAATACCAGCATTATCTGCATATTCAAATAATGATTGTTCTTTAGCATATATCTCTTCCGCTAATTGTTTTTCTGCCTTAATCATCATACCTTTTATAGACTGCATAGTTTGATGTATGTATCTACTATATGGATTCTTGTGCGCAGACGCTGCAACATACTGTGTAGCAGTTCCAGGTCTGTTATATTTAATATTATTAATATTTAATTTCTTACTCTTTTCAACCATCCTAAGAATCATAGCTTCTTTTAATCCTTCTATACCTCTATTAATCTTACCTGCACTTGCACTAGCTTCTGCAGCTAATGCTTTAGCGTTATCAGATCCTTTTTCTAATTTAGATATTATTTCAGGTAATGAAGAAAAAGCTTGGAAATGTTTTAATTCATTATATAATTCTCTAAGTTCACGATCTGTTAGGTATTTTGGATTAGCAATTATCTCTCCGTCTTTTTCTATGTATTCCTCTACCTCTTTTAATCCTTCTTCTGTTTTACGTATTCTTCTAAAAGATTCTTTTAATCCAGATGCAATATCTTTTCTTAATTGTAAATCCTTTATAATCTTTCTAGAAGTACTCATTCTCTTGTGAAGAGATTCTTTATCTTTGAATTTAGCAGATTCTAATTGTCTAACTAGACCATTAAATCTGTTCATTTCTTTTTTAATTAACTTGTCTATTTTCTCATCCCCTGTTAACTCCATAGCAACTGGTATATGCTCTAAAAATGGATTTTGACCACCTTTTGACCCAGTCCAAACTTCTAACTTTAAAATATTATCAGTTAATTGCTGTGTTTCTTTATTTCGTTCATATACAACTGCAACTGGTATTATCCTAGAATGTCTCATCTTAGTTACACCATATTTAGATAGTAAAGCATCTCTATATGCTCCTATTTGAAAATCATATCCTTCTAAAGAGCTTGCAAACATGTCTCCAATAACTTCTATACCTTTACCTTTAACAAACTTACCTGTTCTATATTTACCATACATAGATGGCGTTTTGAATTTATAGTCATATACTGATGCAGACCCATCACTGTAAATAATTAGTAAATCAATAGTACCTCCAACATCATTTATCTCATCCGCTATCATTTGCTCGGTACGTACTAACATCTTTCCTTCAGGATCTATAATCTTTTGCTGAGCTACAACCTGGCTCTTAAGAAGCTGCACTGATTTTTGTAGTTCTTTGAATTGAGCTTCTTTGAAGGATCCTTTTCTCGATTTAATCTCAGAAATACTACCTTTTCCATGAAAATAGTATCCAACTAAATCTTCCATCATCTTGTGGCCAAGTGTACCTACCTTCATACGAATATCCATGTCTTTTCGTCGTCTTTCAACAACTTCAGGATCAGTAAATTGACGTGAATCTTTAAATGAAAGCGCTGTTAAATCTGACCCTCTCATTTTTAATATTTTACCTTTAAAAGGACTATTTTCTTTAGCTTGATATCTTGTTACTATATTTTTTCCATTAACTTCATCTGCTAACGGTGTAAAGTATTTTTTTAACTCTGCGTTAGTAACATTAGCTACATCTATTTCAACAATTTCATATTGAGACGCCGTTGAATCTAATTTTTCTATAATGCTAGTAAGTTTCTCTTCTTGGAAAAATCTTACATTAGGTAATGTATGGCTTTTTGGATCTGTTGCAAAAACAGAAGATAAATCTTTATTCATCATAGACCAAGCAGCCTCTCCGAAAGAATCTTTGGTCACTTTCCCTACTTTCACCCCAAAGGATCTTAGAACTCTGTCAAACCATCTTTTTAATCTCGCCAATAACCCTTTTGGTTCTTGCTTAGATTCGCCTTTTACTACATGTTCCATTATAACCTGTGCTATAGCCTCTCGTTTAAGCATGTCTACATCACCTTTATATTGCTCATAATACATAGAACCAGGATCTGATATATCTTTGAAAATAGAATATTTTTCAATTTGCTGATACATAGAATCATACAAAGGATTGTTTTCAGCGCGGAGAATTTCTACCATGAAGTGAGCTGTTTCTTCAGTTAACGTATCAATGGTAGCTTTGCCTGATACTAATTCAATTGTTCTATTTACAACATCTGCTGCACCTGTAACTCCTAATTTATTTCCATTATTATCTTTTATGTTATCTACTGCGGTAACATTAACACCCATTTTATCTAGTACATGGTATAACGATTCTTCTAATCTACTTTTAGCAGTTTCATGCTTCATAGTTTTAGCAGCAGCTTCCCATGCTAAGTAATCATTATCGATCTCTTTAAGAATGCCTTGCGCAAATCCACTGCTAATATTAGGTTCACCAAGTCCCATACTTGGAGTTCTTCGTAAAGTTTCTAAATATGCTACATATGCAACTTCAGAAGAAGCGCCATTATTAATAGCAATATTTAATGAATCAAAAAGTACAGACTCTTCACCCTGTTTAGTTAAAACAGATTCAATTTCTCCTCGTTCATTTCTATTTATTCTACAAGCCATTTACAAACATTCATTTTCATTAGTTGTAGCTTCATTTTGATTGTTTACTACAATAATATTGGTTAACTTACTAGTGGATGCTGAGTTTTCTTCAGACTCCGCACTTTCATTTATAATGCCAGTGCCTATCTCCATTAACTCTATGGTAAATAGGTTTAAACTGCTCTTACCATTAAAGAATCCAGGATATGCTTCTTTTGCTTGGGAAATCTTCTCAAAGCCCAGTGAATCAGACAGCAAAGATAGAGATTTTCCACCTATTATACCTAATTCCTCACGTACATTTTTACTTTTTAGGAATGTAGCCTTAGTAGTATATGCAGTTTTAGTTAATCTAACTACGCTACCATCTAGTAACTCATACTCACCACTTTTCGTAACACCTTTATTAGGAGAAGAAGCGTAAACTGTTTTCATTCCTTTTGTAATTTTTTCTACATTATCTTTTCCTAACTGTAAAAGAGGTCTTTCCCTTTGCTGTGTATTAGATTTGATAATGCTGATATCTGTTTCAATTAGTCTATTTCTAAGTCCTAATTTATTTTTATTTACATAACTTCCATCGTCTAGTCTTTCAAAGAATGTTGAGTAATACGTACCATCATCAGAATTCCTAACAGTACTAAAAGTAATATACTTAGCTGTATATCGTTCATTAGTAAAACTCTTATTTGCAACTTCTTTTAAACCTTTTGAATTATTTGGACCAATAAAACGTTGTTGAACTATTCGAGGATTATGCCAATTGTTTGAGATAAATAGATCCCACACATGGTCTAACGGTAAGCTTCTGAGAACCCCTTTACTTTTTATAGCGTTATTCATAATATTGAATCTCTCTGCTGTTAATTGCATTACGTCTTCACTAGGCATAATTTGAGTAAAGCTAAATGGAGAAAAATCTAAACTAGATTGTAATAAACTAAAAGTGATTAAATTATCATAAGTCTCAGGATGAGTCTTTTTTAAATCTCTCATTTCCTCTACTAAATCATTTAAATCATGCGTATCATATTTTCCTTTTACTAATTTTAAATTATCCACTGTGGCGTCATATGATGCTGTGTCATAAGTATCAATCATTACTAATAAACTATCTAGTGCAAAATTATCTACTCCAAGTTCTTGTAAATCTTTAATTCTACTAGGTATACTATTTGCTCCTACGAATAGATCTTGAGTATCTGATGACAGTTTTCCTAGTCCTACATGTGTTTCTAAAATAACCCACGACGCTAAGAAATTATCAAATCTATCTAAAGTATATATAATATCATCTCTTCGTTTTCCTTCTTGGATAAGATCTTGAGATTTCTGAACCATAAAGTTGGTAAGACCGCCTACAGAATTTTTAAAATCTGTTCCTTTAAACAAAGTAGAATGTGATAATGCTACACTTCTCATTTCAGCTAAGAAAGACTCTTGTTGTGTAGAAGACCTACCAGCAATCATCTCAGAGTTTTTAAAATAATTATCCTCTCGTACTTGGTTTTCTAGCCCCTGTATATAAAGAGCTTCAGAACCATTTTTTAATCTCATTCTATCATAAGATGTAACAGATTGTAGATCACGTAATTTATTACCGTAGTTTTGATAACGAATAAAGTCATTTAAAATCTGTACTTGTGTAGCTTTCTGCTGCTCATTCATACTTTCTCTAGGTTGAGCTACACTTTGTTGTAATCCTTCTAAATCTAACTGATGTTCAAACTCGACTTCTGAGCCTCCATACCGTGCTATTATCTCTTTTTTAATATCTTCTTTTCTTTTAAATCGCCCACTTGCCTTTAATGCTTCTGATTGATTTAAATTAAGAGAGTCTAAATAGTCTGATATTATAGGTTGGGACATAAAGTATAAAACTGTTTCTAATGGAACACCTGTGCGCAACAACAACATATGTACTGCGGCACCAATTTTACCTCCGTTAACATGCATAATAAAAGGATCTTTTTCACCATCCACAAAGGCTGTTACATACTGTTGCATAGCAGCATTTATATAATTTTCATTAGATACATCTAGAACTCTAGATAAAGATAATTCTTTTAGTCCTTTAAAATTAAATCTTATAACCGCAAGATCAGGGTTAGTCTCTTCTTTCAGATCTGTATTAAAAGCTAATCCCGCACGTTGCCCCTTTATACTATGAGTCATACCTGTTGCAACAATTCCTGTACCTCCTAATGTTTGATACATAGAATATGTAATATCAATAAGAGCGTCGAGAGTTAACTTTCGTGATATCTGTACAGGTTCCTCAGACACCATACCTGCATCTAATTTACGTTCAAAAATCTCTTTAGCTATACGCTTAATATTAAAAGCTCCTACTGGAGTTATTAATTGATCAAAACTTTTTGGATGGCTTAAGACATCTTTCATAAAAATTTGTAAATCGTTTTGAAGAACTTGTTTAGGTTGTACTTCAAAATAATCTAACTGTGCTACTCCTGCCTCAATTAAAATTAAATCTAATTGTGCCAGGTCATCTTTAATAGAGGCAATCAAAGCAATTGCTTCTGGTTTAGTAACACTGCCTGTAATACTTGGATCTGTTACTACTTTATTAACTAAAACTTGAACTAAATCTTCTTTAGCTATTATATACTGTTGTTTTTTAACTTTATCTGTCGATAGATTAATTGCATCTTGTAAATTATCTAGTTGTGCTTTTATATCTGTGATTGCAGGATGGTCCTTAAAGGTTTTTAAAATTTTATTTGCTAAGCTAGCTCCTTCATATAAATCCTCTACCTCTTGAATAAATTTTGTTAAGTCTTCTGTATCTCTGTACAATAGCCTAGAAGCAATAGATTTATAAGTGTTCAAATCTAAAGATCGTAATCTTTCTAATTCCTGAGCAACAAACTCTCCGCTTAGGTCTACAGGAATAATATTTTGCATAGTACCGTTATTTGTACCGAATAAGTTTTTTATTCTTCCTACTATTTCTGTATTAGGTAAATAAATAGTTAATTTATCAATATCATAATCTGCTCCTGATTTAGCTACCATTTCAGATGGTACTATAATCGTAGACCCTGCAGTTTGTGGTAAGAATCCTACTACTTTAATAAAATCAATTGAGTTAAGTCCTTCTGTAGGAATACGGAATCCAATTATTTCTAGGGACTCAGCAGATAATATTAAATTATCAGGTAACTCTTTCCCAAGAAATTCTTTAAAGTAATGAGGCAGATAAACTTCCATAGCAGTTGTCTTAGCGCTGGCCATAGTTTCTCTATCAGTGGATTCAGTATCTTTATCGTAAAATCTAAGTTTGTTACGACCTTCTAGCCATTCTAATGTTGCTTCATCAGTAACGTCTTTTTCTTTAAGCGCCTCTTGTGTTAACTCAAATCCTAAATTAGATTGTAAAACCATCATTTCGCCGTGCATCTTACGTTTGATTACTGTATTAGTAATGATAGAATTTAGAACAGATTCAACTTTAACTTTGTCGTATAGCTGTTGGATGTAATTTGTACTTTGATCAAATAATTCTACTATAGATCTTTTAATGTTAGCAGGAAGGTCTCTTCTTTCCATCTCTTGTAAGATGCTCTTTTTAATTAGTTCAGGCTTCTGCAGTGATCTAAATTGTCCTGAAGGCGTTCTCACAAATCCTAACTTTGTAGCTAATACAGATGCATCTCTAGAAACTAGTGAACTATTTAATTTATGATATCTATCACCAGCTTGATCCCAAGACTCTTCTTCTGAGAAAGGTGTTCCCTGATATACTTCAGAAACAAGTCCATTATCAAAAATATTAGTAAGTAGCATAGATAAACTTTGCGTACCTGCAGTAACTTGTTCATCTCTTTTAGATTTTGGATCTTGTTGTATACCAAAATATTTTAAATCGTATGTTTGAATACTAGTGATAGTTTCTGGTCCTGGTAGAGGTTTATAAAATCCTTGTTCGTCATGAAACTGATCAAAACCACTTCGTTGCTCTTGCCTAGTAGCAGCTTCTAATGCTTGTTTTGAGTATTGAGCACCTACTTTAGTACCAGATTCAAACACCATGTAATCTAACTCATGAGTATTCATATCTTCGTACAATGCATCCATTGAAGTTAATTCCTTATTACCAATAAGTCGTGTTAAATTTGGATGTAATGGATAGAGTGCAAATTTATTAAATACACGGATATCTATTCCATCTTGCATTATAGGAGCAAATACCTGTGGTTTTAATGGAGTTAACAGTGCAATCTCCCCAGGAGTAATATTTTCACCTTCAATAACCTTATTATATATGTTCTCTAGTTCATCAGACCACGAGTCTGTTAGACGACGTGTCAACCTATAAAAATCAAGATGTATCATACCACCTCCGTCAAAAACAGCCATATCTGTATAAGTCTCTTCAATTATATTTACTAAATCAGGTCTATTTATATAAGTACTTTCTAAAATAGCTTTATATTTTTCTTTATATACAGAAGTCTCTAAAACTTCTTCTCTAGTTACAAACCTTGCAGTACCATCAATTATTCTGTTTGGATTTGCTTTGTTAGGAAACAGTTCTTGTATACGAGCTAATAATAACTTATCAGAAAAAGGGTACTTTTTAGGAGAAACTAATCCTGATGTACGTTTAAATAAATCTGAGTATACAGCTGGATGCCCTAATAACAATTTAAATTGTTCATGCATTCCTATTTCCTGGATAAAAGTAATTTGTTCCAATGTTTTTTTATAAACTATGTCTGGAATTTGAGAACCTTCTAATCCATGCTCTTCCCCTATAGACGAGGCTAGTGCAGATAAATGATTATTGTCTAGTCCAATATTCATAACTACTCCATTTTTTTCTTGGACTACATTATATTTTTTTAATGTAATATTATTATCTGAAATTCTACTAGATAAATATTCTATGATAGATGAAGTTACTGCAGAACTTTTATTAATTTCACTTGTCACCTCATCACGCGTAATAAACGGTGTCATTATGTATTTCTCTGTAAGTAGAGTATGTATATCTGAAAATTTAGGGTCATTAAAAAATTGTAGTTTAGAACCATGTTCTCTAATCCCTTGAATATTAGTAGCTGCTCCTTGTTTAATTGCATTTGCAGTCATAACCTCATCAACTAAATATCCTTTCATGATTTTAATCATTGAGCTCATACCTAATTTAAAATCTGGATCTCCTACCTTAATAGTTCTTCCTAATTTTTTATTACCAGTACGAATTAAAGGAACATGACCACTTAATATAGCATTAATATGCGTCATAGCAATATCAGCTTTTGACATATTAGATAGTTCTGTACCAGTATTATCCTCTGCATTATTACTACCTTCAATAACGCCAATCTCCATATCTATACCCTCTTGTAATTTCTTACCGTATACAGAATTGACAGCTGTCGGAGATTTTTCTAGATCAGCTAAGAATTCTCCATCTTCATTAAATGCATCTTTTAACACATTAACAAACCCTTTTAGAGTAATACCATATACTTTATTTCCTTGTGCATTAGTATGCAATAACGTTCCTAAAGAATTACCTGTCTTAGCTTCTAGTTTAGCTAGTTTAGAAATACGTCCTCCTAAATTACTAAAAAGTATTTTAGATAAATTTGGAGTCTTCAGTACATCATTTAAAATCCACCGTGTATTCTGTAAAAATTTTTCTTCTGGATGATTTTGAACATATTCTATTAACCTAGTAGGATTTTCAAAATCAAATCCTAACATGTTTAATACCTCTATTCTACTATTTATAGTATGCTTAGCTTCTAACCATTCTTCAACAGTTCTACCTTTATACGTAGCTTTTAGATCAATAGTATATCTACCGTTTTTTATCTTTCCAATTCCTCTCTGAATAACGGCATTAAAATTCTCTTGCCACCTGTTTACAACAAGCTTATCAGTACGCTCTGCGTTAGAGTTCATTAAAGACCTTTGACCATTATCACTTACACGTAATAACATATACTCATCTTCAGCATTGTTAAACGCTGTAAAGAAAGAAAGTAGTGTATTTATTTGTTCTTTATTAATATCTGCAACATCAGTAAAAGCAATATTAGGGAGTCCTAATCGATCTGCTAAGACAGAGAATTTAGCGTCTTTTTGAGCTAATTCTTTTAACGCAAATATTTGTGAAGCCATATCTTTCTTATTAGATAATGCTCTGTATAGATGTCCAACAGTTTGTCCAAAATCTGCTAAACGATATGTCCCAAATCTGTTTGTACCAAATCTAATACCTCCGTCTTCTCCATAAAAAGCCTCTGGTAAAGTACGTATAATAAGTTTAATGTGCGGCTGTAATCGAGTAATAGGATTAATCTCATTAGCAGCTCTGATCCCCAATGAGTCTCTACCCATTGCTGTCCCATCTTCATTTAACCCTTCCTCCAACTCTGCATTATCTTGCAGTAATTCATATTCAAGATCAAAATCAAACTTTGATAAAAACTCTACATTACCTTTTATAATATCATTCCAATATGTTGCTAGTAATCCTTCTTCTGGATTCTCCCCTAGCAACTCTAATAGTGCAGAAACTTCCTTATCTAAACTATGCTCTTTTAAAGATCCATCTTGTGTTTTTTGTAAATCGTTCCACAAAGAGTCTCCTGTAGCATTTAATCTTTTTACTAGTTTAGCGAATACAGTGTTTTGTGTTAGATCGTTAGAAGGTTGCCCTAATATCTCTTTTAACTTGTTGTATAAAGCTGTAGTATCTCCTTTATAATTATAAAAAGTAGAGAAATCCATTCCTTGTTCCTCTGCTATTTGAAATAATGATACAGTCATAGATTCATTCAAAAACCTCATATGACGAGTATTAATAGACGATACCCTCTCTGTGGACCCATCTTCCTTCTCTAACATCTCTTCCTTTAGAATAGCTGAGAATGAGCTTACGTCCCTACCTTCTAAAAGACCAGACATTTCATCTATATTATCATAAAAACTATGTATAAACTTAAATAGAGATTCAACTCCCGGAGTTTTTGTAATATAACTACCTTCAGCAAACGCATATTCTCTAAACTCTTCTGTTAAATAGTGTAAAAGATCAGTGTTAGATAGGTTAGAAAATGCTTTTTTCTTACCTAGATGTGTAGTAATATTTCCTTTCTGTTTTCGTAAACTCTCATATACCTGAGTAAACTCTTCTTCAGATAATAGTTTCATAGCAGAACTGACAAAATTGTGATAATAAACAGACTTACCCCAATCATCTACATATTCTAACCCTTCTCCTATTAAAGCAGTATGCATAGTTTGTAACTCCTCCATATCTTGATGAGAAGCTAAAAAATTATATACTTGTTCTACAGGATATGGAGATACTGGTAATATCCTATTTAATATTAATCCTATATCCTCTAGATTATTAGCATCTGCTTTTCCTATATTTACTCCACATCCTTTTGCCATTAGTTACAATCTTCTTGGTTACTGTCCTCTGTGTTAAATTTATTTTTACTGCCTTTGTGTTTATTCTTCTTTGTCAATTTTGAAAGGTCTGTAGGAGCTTTCTTTTTAGTTTTCTTTTTAGAAAGTTCTTTAACTTCTTCTATTATAGCATCCTCTATCATAGATTCAAAAGCACCTTCAGTCTCCACAGCTGTTTGAAGTTGCGCTAATTTATCTGCATCTTTAACAATTTTTCCTGCTTTATTAGTGATTACAATATTACTAATTTTTTTCCCTTTCTCAACACCAAAATCAGTTTTTATAATAAAAGTAGCATCAATCACGTCGCCTGTGAATTTAAATTTCTTGCCGGCTACTGTTAGTTTTTCTGTAGGAACCTTAGTTTCTACTTTTGGCATTTTAGCTTTAGGATTTAATTCTTCTAACGTTAACATACGTTTATTTTTTGATCCTGTTAAAGCCATATGTTTAGAATTTGGTCCTATCCATACATTTTTAAACTGTGGAGTTTTCCACGATGTCTCCATACCTGAAGTGTCATCTTGCATATAGCTATGAAGAGGTATGTTTTCTACATCTCTTCTTTCTGCTTTCTCTCCCATACCCTGATCACCAAGTAAATACTCAGTATAATTAGCCCAAGTAATTATATCTACAGTTAAATCCTCGTTAACTTTATACTCTAAGAATTCAGTATAAGCAGGACTTGGTTTAGTTGGATATGGATTTTTTTGTTTCCATTTATTAAATATCTCTACGCTAAAAGTACCAGTATCATCTAAAAATTTACCGCTATCTTGTGCCTTCTCTTTAGTTGTATGCCATTTCTTTTCTAAAGCAGCAAAATCAGTAGCTAGTCCATCCTGTTGTACAATATCTTGCTTTAAAGCAAAGTAATCTACCTGATGTAGTAGTGTGCTTAAATGCTCTTTAAAGTTGTCTATTAATTGTGTGTTATTAGCTGGATCTAAAAGTTGTGCAAGCTCAATCTCTCCGTGTGTTCCAAACTTAATAGTATCTCCCATCATGTAAAGAGAGTACTGCCCGTTAGCACGAGTCTTTGAATACCCTCCAAAGAAAACTTGATTCTTAATCATTTGGTGGATAGTCTTGCTATCAGGACCAAATCTTACAGACTCTTCTTTAGTTATTTTCTTACCAGTTAAATCTTGTTGTTTTTTAGCTAGTAGTTTAAAGAGATTTACAATATTACCAACCTGCGCACCAGTTAATTCTCGTGAGTACATAGGAATTATATTACCATTTTTAATTACGTATGGGAACCCAGCCTTAACTTTAACTTCTTTTCCTTCTTCACTTACAACTCCACTAGGATCGACATTAACTCTTAATTTAATATCTTTTACTTGGTGACTTTTTTGTACTAAAGACTTACTTGGTCTGATAAAATCTGATGGATTTTGATCTCTTGCTCCTTGAGCCAAATTAACCAGTGCAAAACTTTTTCTAGAGATACCTAAAAATCTTGGATCAGATATTTGTAAGAAATTAGTTCTAAAATTAGTATACCAAGCTAATGCCTCTTTAGCAGTATTAGTAAGCTCTCCTGTTAATCCAATATCACCATTAGCCATTGTATGCTCCTCTACAGATTCAGGTATAAGATCCTGTCTTCCAAATCTATAAATTTCTATAGATTTTCCTCCTTTTGTTTTTTGTTTAGCGTATAAATTTGTAGATGGAGCATCAGTATATATAAGCTCTCCTTGAGCATCCGTTAATGGAGTCCCTTTCTGATCCGTAATAATAATTTTAATACTCTCTTTATCCTCACTACGCATCTTTTGCCCTTTAACTTCATCCCCATAATAAAATTTACCTTTATCAAAGAATGTAAGTTTAGGAGCTAATTCATCTGATATAGAGTTTTTATGAACATACATAAATCTAAAGTTGTTCATATTAGTTTTACTACCTGTAGTCTTATTTATTGTAGATGTAAATTCAAAAAATCTCATTTGTGATTTAGCGTGAGCTAAACGAACTTCAATTTGTTTCTTATCTTTAGCTGGCATTTCAGAAAACTTATCGCTAGCAATAAGTTCAACTAGCTCTTTATAGTCTCTTTCTGCTACTGAGTGATTCCCAGCAGTTTTACCAAATCTTATATCACTAATAGGCATAGAGTTATAGAAAGCTTTTTTAGGATTAGCAATAGATGCCTCTGCAATCTCTGCTGGTGTCATCATGCCTAAAGCCGTTTCAGGACCCTGGACGTTCTCATTTTCAATCTCTATGTTACTGGTAATACCCTCTATAGTAGTACGTATAAAATCCAAATGCTCTCCTAAAGCTTGTGTTAGAGATGTATACCTATTCATTTCTAATATAAACTTCTTAGTTCTGGCCCGCAAATCTTCTTCTATATCGGAAATAGCAGCACTAGTCTCAGTATAGTCTGCATGCAGTGTTTCTAATTCTTTTACTTTTGAAGCATTGGCTTTAGATTGCTTCTTAGATATTTCACCGTCTTTCTTTAACTGAAGGCCGGCTTTAAGGTCCGCTACTTTAGCTATTATATCATCTAAATGATCTCTAAGAACTTTTGCTTGAGGCTCAAACTTAGACAACAACTCTATAGGCATTTCTTTATTACTAGAAAGAATAGCAGCTATCTGTTGTAACTGTTCTATATCTAAATCACCGTCTTTATCTTCTAATAGAGCTTTAATAGGATCTTTTTTCAATTTTCCTATCATATCTTTATAGATCTTAGATCTAGATCCGCCCCATTGCTTTTCAAATAGTTTCTCTATTAAAGTATAAGCGTGATTTACAGATTTAACATCACTGACTTCAGTGGTAAAGTTATGCAATACTCCTACATCTGTTTTAATTTTTCTAACAGTTTCATCGTGCTCGCTTAACATGTCTGTCGTTACATCAATTTGAAATTGTAATTCTCCTATCTTTTCAGACGCAGTTAAATGTAATGCTTCTAATTGATCTTTATTTAAACGTTTTACACCTAACTTCTTTCGTAAGGCTTTTTTAGACTCTCGTAAAAATTTCTCAAGAGCTGCTGTAGCACTTGCAACATCCTTTTCTAGTTCAATACCATTTTCCTCTAAGTTTTTTAACGTCGTGGAAAACTCTGTATTAACTAGTTGTATAGTCCTGTCTAAATACTCTTTAGCTTGTTGTGGTAAAGTAATAACTTGAATTTCACCCTCATGCTCTTTTAAGAAGCTTAATTCTTGTTGTGCATCCTTATACTCTGTTATATGTTTATTCTGCTTTAACTCCTCTTTAATCTCTTCTAACTCTTGTTCCTCTTGCAAGGTATTAAGCGAATTCTTCTTATTATATTCTATTAACTCTGTTAACTCATCTTTCTTTCTTAGTAGTTCAATAGTATCATACGAAGGCAGTCTAATAAGTACTTTGTCATTTTCAGACTCTATTCTAGTCTCTTCTACATAATACCTATAAGTTTTTTGCTGCCCATCTTTAGTTGTATACTTCATTTCGATGGTCTTCCCAGCATACCTCATGTACATTCTTTGTAACTGCTTATCAGAAATGTTCATTACAGGATTATTAGAAAAATCCAATAAACGTTGTAACATTAATTCAGGAGGAGGTATTACACCTTTATTATTTTTATTGCTCCAATTTTGATCTTTTAAAGATAATAAAGTATTGTACATATCAATAGCCCTATGTCTACGAGCTCTTAGTTTTCTAAGATCTTTCAACATTTGTATTGTTTCCTCAGAGTTTTCTGCGTAAGTTTTTGGATTTGTTGCTTTCCAAGTATCTAAATACTCTTGCTCCATTGCGCTTAAATCAGGATCCATTCCCTCATTTAAAGCTTTATTAAGCTCTACAAGCCTTCCTCGTACTTTTGTTTGATCCTCTGCTAAAGATATTAATCTACTATCTTTTTCATACGCAGACATAGATTCATCAGCCTCAACGCTTTCCATTTCTTTCTCAATCATTGCACTTTTCTCATGTAAAGTGTGCATCAATTCTTCTAAATGCGTAGGATCTGTAAATTCTCTAATACCTAACTTACGTTTTAACTCTCTCGTAATAGGCATGTTATTAATCTCATCTTTTCTTTTTTGCGAAAGTCTACCCCAAATAGTCCTTGCCCTAACTCTAGAATTGTTATCTTCTCTTTTATCTCTTTCTGCAATAGATTCAACTGCTTCTCCTTCTAAGGTCATCCCTGTTGCTGCTTCTATTGCTTCTATAATACCACTCTCTCTTATATCTGCATTATCTGCAATAGATAGCGCATGTATAACTGCAGTTTTTTGGTCTTGTCCCCAATTGATAAATGTTCTATCTATCATATCGGTAGTTTGCTTTATCTTGGTAACCCGATCTAGCATCATATCTGCGATTGCATTTTTTCTTTTTTGTAAAGCTTCATCACTTAGATCATTTTTCTCATTGTATAAGAAACTATCTCTAAACTCCTCATTACTCATATTTCTAATATGATCAATATTATCTAATATCTCTGATTCAAACCCAGCTTGTAATCGAGAATTGATATAATTGAATATTTCGTCCTCTTCTGCATTCTTGTACATAAAGGGACTATCAATAATCATAGCAAAATCTTTACTATCTTGTATTACATTTGCTCTAACTAAAGCATCAAAATTACGCTCAAATGCTTCTTTCATTGAGGTTGATTTCTCCAAGTTAGCTTTTAGAGCAGAAATAGCAGTTTTTTGTGATTTCATATCTCTAAATGTATCCCATACACCACCCTGCATACTCCATCCGCCTTTCTCACTAGTAGACGATGATCGTGACTTACCTGGTAATCCTAAAGCTCCTAAGATAAATCCTATACCAATTTCTTTCTGGCCCTCTTTACTACCGTAAGTTTCTCCAAATTTATCATTAATGTTTAACACCATTTCACTAACCATGCCAGTCATACTTGGATCACGTTTAGACGCATAAAAATTCTCTGCAGCGCCTTGTCCAGTAAGGTCCATTAATTTTTGACCTCCTTCCTCTACAAATCCTTCATATAAAGGTACTTTAAGAACCTTCCAAGAATTCCTCATCAAAGATTCTGTCTTACCTATATCTTTAAATAACTCTTTGTACGCTCTACCTTTATTAGTTAGTTCGCTTTTTATTTTTTTAGACAATGTTCCTCTAGTTGAATTATAGCCTTTACCAAATATCTTAGGGAACATCATGTAGTTACCATATCCTACTAATGCTACATTAGAAGCAAATACAGCGTTAGAACTCATAGTTGTTATATCAATCAACCCTTTTAAATCGTCTGCAGGAATTACATCATTTTGTTTTAAATTGTGCTCTTCTTTATAAGATGCCATTAAATTTTCTAAAGTTGCATCATAGTGGTGTCTTGCTTCTACCCCAGCCTCATACATAGCACCTGTACCTAACTGTCTTGCAGTAGTTGCCACGTTTCTAACTCGTTGAGGCGCAACAATATTATTTTTCATTTTAGAAGTGACGCTCGATGCAGCATCATCTGCCTTACTGTACTTAGCAGGTTTACCCAATCTTTTAAATAATGTAGCTGCTTTAGTATTCACCATAGCAGTACCTAAACCAGCAGATAAGTATTCAGAAAGAACAGCTCCAATTACAAAAGAAAGTCCTTGACTAAAATCATTAGCCCAAAAGTTTGCTGTACCTGCAGATTGCCAGAAATTATAATTTTGCTCTTCTTTAGTATAATAGTGTGGAAGAGCTCCATCCATATAGTCATTTATACCATCTAAAGATCGTTGAAAGTCATTATCAAAAAACGCATGTGTGGCACTATTTTCTGTACCTAACTCTGATAAGAATTGGCCTCCTCCATAAACTAGTCCTACTGTAGATCCTAAAATGTTTGTACCTACACGTGTAACAAGTTTAGGTAAAGCGTATTTCCACTTTTCACCAGTAGTTTGTCCGTATGCTCTTAAGTCATCAGCATCATCAGTAATAAAAGAAAAAGGTCTGTCAATATAATCAGCATAGTCTTCAACTGACTTATCGTGAAGCAGCTCGCCATAAAGAGGTTTTTGCATAGCTGTTGGGGTCTCTGTATACATTCCCCCTTGAGAAATTCTATCTTGAATATTAGCTTCAACTTTACTTATTCCTTCTAAAGCAGTTTGAGATAATGGAATTTCTTCCTCGACCTCTGGTACTCCAGGAGCTGTAACAGTGTTAACTCCGTCTTCAGGAGCTGCTAATATTGGAGCATCTAATAAGCTCCCTTCTCCAGTCACTTCAAATTTTTTCTTGGCCATGTTTTAATTTATAGTTTTGCTGTAGCCTCCATATGAATCTCTAATAATAAATTTATCATTAGTACAGAAAGCATTATCTCCCCAAAACATCATTTTTTGAAAAGTTTGATTATATACCTTTTCATAAACAGAAGGATCAAACCCTTCTGGAGCTTCCGTTACTTTTCCACTCTCATCTCTTTTAAGTCCATACTCTGCATCTAATACACTTTCTATTTGATCTTGAGTATCCATAACAATGGCCAATCCTTCAGGACTCTGCTCAAGGAACATTAACATAGTTTCCATATAAGCCTCATTAATCTCCTGTTGGCCAAGAACAACCTCATCCTTATCAAATGTCATTAAATCCTGTCGTAAACCTCCATTTCCTTGAGGACCTACTAAAGAGTTATTTATAGCTGTGCTAAGTTCAAGTAGTGTTACTGAGTGATCTCCTTCTAGTTGCATAATAGCATCATTCATTACAACAAAGTTATAATGCCCTAATCTTGCTGATGCTGCGTTGTTTGGATTCTCTAGTCCCATCTTATCCATACCTTCACCCTCTTTCATATTAGCCAAATATCGTTTTGTTTTCTTATCTCCTTTCCCAGGTTTTTGCAATACAAATTTAGTTTGTGTAGAAGTCATTAAAGAGGGTGCAATTACACCTTCTATTTTTAATGCTCCTATACCATCACTGAAAATCTCCTTCCAAGGATCACTACCTTCAGTAACACCCCAAACATTAAAGTCACTAGGAGCATAAAAAGAAAGTCCTTCATTAGCTTTCTTTGCTGCGTCTAGACCCGCATTAGAAGCAATATTAGGTTTAAAGTATTTACCTTCATAAACTTCTCCATCATAGTCATTAAATATATCTGTTAACTCATCTCCAGTACGTACATTAGGATCGTCATTTGCACCATCTGCTCCTGTTTGGAATCTATAAACGTTCTCTGCTTTTTCTTGTAGCATTGGTATATCCTCTTCTGTAAAGTGTGTTCCTAGTTGATTATTTAGACGTTTAATATGAGTAATATTTTCTAATAATCGGTCTAACTCATTCATGGTGCCCATCTGTGTCCACAAATTATCTTCACCTCCACCTTGTTGTCTATTCGATTGTCTTACATTATCATTTGGATCCAATGCATTATTTGCCCATTCATATGTAAGCTCTCCTATATCCGAGCCTAGCCCAAGGCCTGTGAACATCCAGCCACCAGCAAATTTACTTAAACCGGTTTTAAATACTTTGTCTAATCCATATCCAATAGCTTTCTTTGTAATATCCGCACCTAATCCTATTGTTGCATCACCCGCATCTATATTCTCATATTCAGGCTGGAGTAAACTTGCTATAGACCAAGATTCATCAGTAACATAATTGATATATGAACCAAATTTAACTAGATCAGGATTAGTTCTAAATTTATCTTGTTCTTTATACTCTCTATATTTAGAGACTTGTTGTCCCGTAGGAAGAGGTTTACTGTCTTGATCTACTAATAAAGTAGGATTTTGTGCCTGCCATTCTGTAAAAGTCAGCATTTTCTCTTCAGTCAAAAACTGGTCAACCATTTGATACTTAAATTTTCTAGCTTCTACATCCGTATATCCTCCTTGATTTGTAGGAATTTGAGACATAGTGATAATCTGATCCTGCTTCATCTGCATATACTCATTACCCTTTTGTGTGCCTTCATCAGTTTTTAGCATATACTGGGTAATAGCTTTATTATTTAAATTTAATAGTTTTTCATTAAACCAAGTTTCATCTTCTATACTAGCTACATCAGTAGCCTTATAACCATTACTAGTCGCCCAATCATTATTACCTTTAATCTTATTCATGGTGTTAGTAACTATCTGCTGCTCTTTCTCCGTCCTTCCATTTATGTTTTTATCCTTTTTATTTTTAGGAACCAATTGATGAACATATTGATTTGTAAACGATTTAAGACGTTTCATAATATCTTGTGCAGCCAATGTCTCTCTTTCATCATAAGACAATGTTTGAGGTAACTCTAATTCCATTAAACGTCTAAAATCTTGCTTACCCTCGTTACTTCTTATGTAATTAAGATATAAACCTTTAGCTATATTATTGGCGTGTCCTTGACTTACACCATAGGTACCACCTTTAATTCCTTTTACAAGTTTAGACATTGCTCCATTATAATCTAACTGTGCTTCAGATAAAGGTTGGTATATATTTTCTTCCAGGGCTCCAGACTCAGAGTTTGTAGTATAAGAATTATGATTCTCCGCTCTACCTCTTCCAAAATCTAAAACTTGTTGTCCTTCAAAAGTAGCTTTTTTAATCCATTCTAATTCTTGAGCTCTATTATCATATGATTTTTTAGCAGCTAATAGTCCTCTATCAGTATCCATTCTGACAATAGCTTCATCAATTAACAGCCCAGCATCTTCATAATTACCATTTTGTACAATACCTTTTAATGAGCTCCTAACCTCATTCTTTGCTTCTTGAACCAAATACTGGTCCCCCTGTAAAGCATTAAAAGAGCCTAATGTTCTATCAACTAAGTCTTTCTTTTCTTTATTTTTGTCGTAACGCTCTGCTAGAATCTGATTAACTTTCACAGATCCAGGATCTACATAAGTACTTACATAAGGTTTTAATGCATACTTACTATATTTATTTGCCATATTATTATATTTTATCCAAACATTCTTTTCCACGAAGCAGAACCTTCATGAACACCTCCTTTACGAGCTAAACGTTTTTTAAACTCTGTATTATACCTTGGCCCGCCTGTTTCTGCGCTGCCAGGTTTCTCTGAAGTTCCGTCACTCCAATATTTAGTGCCATCTGCTCCTGTTACAAAAGTACGTTTAGTAGTTGAAGTACTGCTTTCTGAAGTACTACTATTAGAAGCGGTTAATCTTTCACTCTCATTTTTAGAGTCCCACTTAGCTCTTTCTCTCTCATAGGTTCCTCTATTACCTGCTTCAGCAAAAGCTATACGCTCTTGTGTATTTCTATTTTGTTGGTCATTCCACATACCTGCTACACCTTGTACACCAGATTGTACAGCATCTAATTTTCTATCAAATGTAGCTGCATCTGCTGCAGAATTAAATTCATCTACATACATAGCATTCTTAGCATTAGTTTTGTCTGCATCTAAGTAGTTACTAGCATTAGTAGTACTAGCTGATAACATGTTACTAGCATTTTCTCCTTTTCTTTGTTGGTCCATAGTACCTTCTTGATTCCCAATTTGTACATTTACATTAGATTCATCAGCATCAATTTTTCTTTGGTTTGCTTCTGACATTGCATATGCCGCTAATCTGTTAGACATCGCACTACCTCCTCCTATACCACTTGTATTGATATCTTGTCTTAGTCCCTGGTAGTTTCTATCTTCTTTATCTCTTTGATTATTATAATTTACTCTTTCTAAATGTGTTTTAGATATTCGTTCAGGAACAACAATACCAGGAGCAACTAAATCAGGAGATTCCATGTAATCAGGTTTATCCATAAATGCCATAGCTGCAGGTATTAATTGTGCGGCCCCTAACAAATTAAAGCCTTTTTTTTGATTTTGAACCTTTAAATCTGTTGTAGTAATTTCCTCGTCCCCTCCTCCGTCGTCTGTTGGTGGGATTATTTCTTTATCTTCTGGCTCATTATATGCAGAGGTTCTACTCCATGTGTATTCTCCATGAGCATTATCTAATCGTTTAGATTTATGACCTTTATTATGAAATCCAGCCTGTTGTGTAAAGTCCTCAACACTATTAATCCCTCTACTTTTTAAACTGTTTCGTAAGTTCTCGTCTTTATTATAACGTTCTTTTAAATCTGTGTTAAATGCTTTTTGGAAATCTCCTGCATGTTTAGCTGGGTCGTAATCTTCCCAACTATTAATATCCATACCATTTAAAATATTTTTATTTCTATTGTAGAAATCTTTACGTCCTTCATCAGACATAATATGTTTATCTCCCCAATAGTTATTTCCTTTTTTTCCTATTGAAGATTGTGTATTAGCGTATCCTTCTTCTCCTGGATCAGTTGGAGTATAAGATCCGTCAGATCCCAGTCCTGTGTATCCTGCCTCTCCATGTGCTCCTCCTACATTCTCTGTATAATCTTCTCCGTATGCATATTGTCTATCTGTTTTTCTATTTGCTCCTCCCTCTTCAAATTTTCTAACTCCCCCATATTCTGCGGCAATTTTACTTGGATTTCTCCCAGCAGCTTTTTCTTGCATTTTAGCTAAGTAATTGATATCAGTTTGACTACCTCCATTAGCTAGTAGTCTCTCATGCTTATCAGCGAATCCTAATTTTTTAGAAAAGAAATAGTCTGAAGGACCTCCCTTACTCATATTAACTTTATCCATAGTTTCCCCGTCTTCTACTTCTGTTCTAGAATCTAATTCTATTCCTCCTTCTTCATGAGTTTGACCATTAAATTTTACAGCATCAGAACCTGGTATTGATTCCATCATACCTCCTGGTAAAGCCTCGCCTCCTCTTGAGTATTGACGCATTCTATCTAGAGTATTTCTAGACCCGCCAAATTCATAGTTCTGTCCTCTATTCTTTATAGGTTCTCCATCTTTAGTGAAATGGTTCCCAGTACGTTTATCGTATATATCACCTGTTGCAGGATTCATTAATGTCCATCCAGATGGGTCCGCTGGATTTGCTATCCATTCATCATTATCTAGAGTTTTCTCTTTCTTTTTATCATTTCTATTTTGACCATCAGGTGTATTACCTATTCCGCCATGTTTAATTACTTCATATATAAACCTTCCTGTACCCCCAACTATAACATAAATCCCAAATTTCCTAGTATATTTATTCCAAACTAGCTTACCAGCATTCTTTCCCCACTTTTTTACAGCTTCAGCAAATTTAGCAGCTCTACTTTTATCCGGATCTTTCTTTGGGTCATATTCAGGTCCATTAGGATGACTTCCTGCTGCAGAAGTAGCAGTAGAAGCTGATGCCCCAAAATCAATTTCCATTTGTTTACCATGAGCATCTATAGTCCTCTGCATTGTCGCACCTTCTTGATAATTTTTATACATCCCCTGCAACTCTTTATAAGTTATAGTTGATATTCCTGCCAAAACTAAAGATTCTAAAAACAGGGCGTCAGCTGCAGGATTCAGACCCCACTGCCCTGCGGCAAATACACCTGATGCTACAACCATTGGTAGTGCCGCTACATTAAACTTAGCATCGTCTTCTATAACTACAGGCTGTGATCCGTCTCCCATTATACCTGCCTCTATAAGACGATTTTTTTCTTTCTCCCAAGATTCAGCTTCTTCACGCATAAGGTCTCTGTTAAACTGACCTTGATTTACAGGTGGTACAGGCTTACCTCCATCTCCTATAGTCCAACCTTCCTCGTAATACGAGCCTTTCTGATTTATTAGATCATTAATTATAGTCCTGTTAACCTGATTAGTAGTAATACGGTCAGCTTCTTTTTCATCTCCGTCTAATAAAGCATTAGCAGCGTTCTGTGTCGTTCTGTCTTCCTCAAATTTAGTAGTAGTAGCTATTAACCCATCAGTTGTATTACCATATATATAATTTGCAGCATCTATATTCCTTACATTAACATCTTGCTCTCCTTCATTTGTCGGATCATAATCTGTCAAAGTATAAATATTATTAAATGCACTCTTATCTTGTGTGTGGGAATAGTTAAATCTAGTACTCCCTTGGCCATATCCTGGATCATTACTAAATCTAGTTTGACCAAAAGGTATTACAGGTGTTACTTGATTAGTATACATCTCTGTATAATATGCACGAAGTGTTGCTTCATCCATAAGAGCTAACTTATCTCTCTCTGCTTTTAACACTTTAGGATCTGTTCCACCCGTAACTGGTGCCATTGTTGTAGATGGTGGTTTAGGAACATTATTTCCTTGTGCTTCATAAGTAGGTACTGACCCATAAGGAACTGTGCTAGATTCTTCTAGTTGTCCCATTGGAGCTGGATCCATAGAGTTAGTCATTAGTTCTCCTCCTGTAGCATATTTATTTCTTAGTTTATTTATAAATCTTCTATTCATAGTCGTAGTATTTTATGCAGCGTATGCTGGTATTTGTCGTTGCCCCCCATATTCTTTTCTAATTCCTCCATATCTAGATCTTGTTGTATCCCACCCTAAATCTTGTCCAGAGGTTGTTTTTGATTTAATCTCCATAGCTCTAGCTGATTGTGCAGCATGTCCAAATCTTCCTTTTAATTTTTCATTATACGCACCCACTTTCTCAGCTCTTTGCTGATCTGCTTTTGCCTTAGCACGTTTAGCTTTTCTAGTACCAAAAAATGTTTTTCCTACACCATAGAGAGCTCCTGCAACTGCCCCAACAGCTCCTCCAACAGCATTTCCAATACCAGGTATTACTGATCCAATCATTGCTCCTGTCCCTGCCCAAGATCCTGCAGTAGATAAAGCAGCTCCAGCATATTCTCCAAAGTTAGATTTAGTAGGATCCCCATCATCAGATAACTTGCTTATTCCTTTTCCTGCATAATTTGCTATAAGACCTAGCCCTGAAGCCGAAGTAGCAAAAGATTTGACACCAGCCCCTACTGTTTTAGCAGCTGTACCAACTTTACTCATCGTGCTTAATTTTTGTGTTTTTTCTCCTAGTTTTAAAAGTCCCGTTGTTTTATCCATTGTACTAGCGAGTTCTGTTCCTTTTTTAAATACATCACCAGCATCCTTACCTTTATTTAACATATCTAAACCTTTACTACCTTTATCAAACATATTCATTCCTACTTTAGTTTGATCTAGAGTAGTTTTCATATTTGATACATTCTTCATGCTTTGAGACAGCTTATATGCATCCTCTCCCATTGATAATCTTTGTCCAACATCAAAGGCAGTTTTAGTTTCATTAAAACCTTTTGCAAATTTAGCAGCCTTTTTAGCATCTCCTATAGCTTTCCATTGATTTCTAGCCTGTCCAATAGAACCAACTAGTCCACCAATACCATCTCCTTTTGTTTCTTTTGCAGTAGCACTGTTAGGAGCAAACTTTTTATATCCTTCAGTTATAGTTTGTGCAGCCGTTTGTGCAGTGCTTTCAACTGCATTTTGTTTTTGTTTGTTGGCTGCATCCTCTTGTATAAGTCTTTGTTTAGTTTGCTCATCTTCATTTTTCATCTCGTTAACCATTGTCTCTGATGAAGTTTTTAGTTTTTCAGCCTCTGAATCAAAATGTTCTGAAGCCGCATCTGCAGATTCTTGAGTACCTTGAGCTACTATATTCCCTGTATAGTTAGGGTTCTGAAAAGCACTAATAGTGTTTTGATCGTATTGAGATCCACCTGCCACAAACTTACGTTTGCTCTTTTTCATTTTTGGTTTCTCTAACTTGCCTCCTAGGGCATACTTACTTTTATACGCAACAGCGGTCTTTAATTTTTTTATTTTTGTCATAATTTTATCTATAGAATTTTCTTACAGCCACAGAACTAGTGTACAAATGTACGGAATTATTTGTTATATTATCATATATTAAACGAATTCCTAACCATTTGTCTATAAATTTCTTCTGTTCTTGCCATATTTTGTTTAAATTTATATAATTTGCGTTTGGTAGTTCACTCATACCGTCTACTACAAACATAGGAGTTATAGCACTTGTTGTTACAGTTCCAACATTTGTTCCTCCAGTTACATTGACCCCGGTAGCAGTATAGTATGCTGCAGTTGAAACACCTATTGCTGCTAAGTCTCTAAATTGATTTATCTTCCAATCAGTACCTACACGCCTTGTATTTATCAAATATTCTAATGGACTTGATGTTTCAGTCCCAGATATTTGATGTGTATTGTATACAAAGAAACTAGTAAATCCATGTTCTAGTACATTAACTCCTTGTATATTTAGATCTGTTGCAGTGTCATTCCAGACTTCTGCATTATATGTTATACTGGAATATAATCCATCAGCTTCTCTTAATTCATTTTCTATATACTCAATCTCAAAAGGAGATATAGTTATATTATCTGCCCAGTTAGGTATAGTTCCTATATCATTTTCTTGGTAGTATAATCCTTTTAAACCGCTGTGATGTTTCCATATAGCAGAGCTTCCCAAAGTAGTAACAAGACCACCAAGACCACCAATTAAATTTGGATACTGATCTGTTATTGAATAAAAATTAAAAGTAGTATTAAAATAATGATAAGGTACATAATCATGGAAGCTAACCCAGATATTTAATTCAGGAAAATAAGATATTGTCCAACCACCTTTGTAGAAATAAGATTCATTCTCCCACTCTATAGTAGCCCAACAATCGTAACAACTTGGAAAAGTACCGCAGGCACAAGCTGCAAACTGCTCAAACATTTGTGAATTAACGTTAAATCTTACTGTTCCATAACTTGGAGGGATAGAGGCAATCGAATTGAACCCATCTATAAAAAGTTGTGTAGGTACATACTCTCTTTTAGTTAATAATATTCTTTTAAATTTAGGATCATATACAGAATGAAATCCAAATCCCATAAGAGGATTATCAGCAACAGTACTTAAACCAAAGTCTTCTAGAGCAAATTTAATATTATCTTTAAACCATTGTTCCATACCTACATCATTCAACTCGACTAAATTTTCCTTCATTAAGAACACTTTACGAGCGGCAGCATCTACAAAGAAATACCCACTACGTGTAACAAGTGCTGCTCTAATTGATTGAGTTCCTCCATATCCATCTTTAGTGTGCACAATCTCTTCTGGAGCCTGTTCAAAAATATCTCCACTTCCTACAAAAGCATCTGATCCACCAGAGAGCTGCATCTTTTGTTTACCTTTAGTTACATATAAAGTATCTTCCATGTGGAAGTATAATAAATTATTAAAAGTAGATAGCTTCCATAAATCTCCTTTATCTCTAGGAAGGTCTTTAAATTGATTTCCTAAAAAGATTCTATAATTATCTATCAAACTAGTATTATCTGACTTAGCACTTCTATGCGTTCTAGTTGGAAAATCTGTTTGATTGTTTTCTTCTAAAGGTAATGGAAAAGCTGGTCTGATGTCATTAACTGCAGAATAGTTATCGTTATACCTCATGTTATCAAAATGTGTAAAATCTCCATCTTCACTACCAACATATCGTATAATTTCTTTTGCTATAGATCCTGGATAGTATAAATTTTTATCAGAGTCAGTATGTCTAAAGTTAATATTATCACAACTTTCTACTATTTGATAATGGATAGATCTTTTAGGTAATGAACTCTCATCTATGTTACTAGGTTTAACAGCTAATGCTTTACCATATCTGCATATATAGGTGTCTCCTCCATATATACCAGACTTTATATGGTTTGAAGTTCCTTGATATAACGTAGACTGTAAATCAGCTACAGAGTAATTTGCTGTATTACTAACTGGAGTATATGGTGGTAACAATTCTTTTATAGTAGCAACCATAGGATCTCCTGCAATAGTACCTGTTGGTGCTTCAGGGTGATTAGCATCATCCCAGAAAATGAAATTCTTAAACTGCTGTCCCAATACTTCAAATCCTGTCCATACTAATTTATTACTGTCAATAGATTTATAAACATCAGTTTTAAAAGCATGTAAATTAACTATCATACTTTGACTTCTAGATCCGCTACTGTCATGTGATAATTGATTATATCCACCAGTTCCATCATAAGATCCCCAAGGTAAAGGGTTTACAAGTATTGGACCATTGTCTCCAGGATTAACTCTTTCAATATTTCCAAATCCTTCAACCGCAGCAGAGTTATTAGGTGCTGCGTATCCTGAATTCCAACCAGCTGAGGATGTAGGCCTGTTAGTTAAATCAACTGCACGAAACTCGTGTCTATCCATTAAAGAAAAGATCATACAACTTTCACCAAACTCATTAAATACTTTACCTCCAAAACCTAAAGATGCTCCTCTAAAAATAGTATCGCCCATTAAGTACGATTTAGCTTTTTGTCCTAGTACTCTTGGAGGAAGGTAGCTACCTCCATATCTACTATAATTAGCATAGTCTGCACCTGCATGAATAGAAGAGGCTACATCTCTTGGATAGCAATTAAAGTCTGTTTCCCATCCCCATTCTTCTCTTATTTCAATAGGATCTGTTCCTGCTCCTGGAGCGCTAGTTAATCTAGTATTCATTCGTTTATCTTGATTAACTGTAGGACCATTCCATACTAAATTTCTAACTCTCCATTGTGGTTTAATATGTGTTGCACCTGCTAAACTATTTTTTGTTCTCAACAAATTAAAATCGTGAAAAGTAAAGTTTTTATATGCAGCTTCTCCAGTAGCTAGTGTAGTAGAGTTTTGGTATATTCCATAAGTATATATAGGATATCCTGGATGCCACGATGCATAAGCCATAGACTCGCATTGCCAGAATGTTTCAGGGAAGTTTTGCAACGTACCCATAACTTGATATGCTTCTGCTGTGCCACCTGTTTCTAGGCAGATACCCATTTGAACAAGTTTTCGTGTCATAGGTATTATTGAATCTTGTCCAATAATTGTTTTATTAGATTGCCCACGCTTAGCATAATAAATTCTAAATCCTTGAACTTTATCTGCTATAGATTTAGGTACCTTTATATCCTCTAGAGTAAATCCTAGTCTTCTAACAGTATGTGATATCTTTGCATCATATTTTACAAAGCCAGGCGCAACAGAATTAGCTGATACAATTTCCCATCTAATAAACTGGTAATCATTGCAACTCCATGGAGCACTGCTAGGACTAGAACACCCTGCGTCACACGCATCTATTTGCTCACTACTTCCTCTAGCCTGTCTAAATCTACAATCCGTTCCTCCTGATTGACCACCTACATTACACCAACCATCTCCACAATTTCTCATTCGTATCCACTCGCCTGGCTCTAAAACAGTAGCTGGTAAAGACATAGCTGTATAATCAAGCGTCCCACTACCACCACAACCCCCATAATCACCTATTGAATCACAGGAAGTTGCAGGACATCCTGGACTAGTACCTGCTGCCCCTTCAGCTACAGGGCTAGCAACAGAATTAGTACTATACTTAGTAGTAGTAAGTGGAGCAGAACCACCATTACTTAGTCTTCTATGATTAATCATAGCCCAACTTCTTACTGTCATTTTTTGATCTGCTACTATATAATTACCATTCCAAGTACCACCAGTGTTATTACATCCTGAACCAAATCCTCCTGTATCAGATTTGCTTCTAAATAGAGCCTGTAACATCTGAGCGTTAGTACCATCAGGATCAGATATATTTACATAATTACCCATATTTGCATATCTCCAAGATCCTTCATTCCAATGCATTTCACACCCATCATCATTATGTCTAAATTCAACAGTACCATTCCAAGGTGTGTTATTTGATCCTACACCATCAGACTCCTGCGACGTGCATGTGTCATCACTAATTGAGGATCTGTTGTCATTATCATTACCAGGAAAATGGTGGTGACGAACCCTTTCATTTTTAATGTCAGTTCCTGTATAACCATTTTCATCCCACACTTCATAGTTATCTGTATCTGGATAAGTCTCTGTAGCATTTTCCCAAAAGTTCATATTTCTATTTCCTGCGTATTGACTGTAATCAAAGAAATGAAAGTTTTGAGCGTGACCTTTACTTAAGTCCGCTAAATCTGAAAAAATTTGAGTATTCCCTACTGATGCAGAAGAAACAGCATCTCCTTCAGTATGAAAAGCTGGGTCAGTAGATATATTTTTTTCTCGTCCAGGTATATGATATGCATAAGACATACTACCATCATTCATAATAAATGCAATATAAAAGGCATAAGCCTCATCTCTTTGATATCCTTTATGATCTACAATATTTGGATGATGTCTATATGATTTAGAATCATCTACATAATTACCATCATCAACTGGGAAAAAAGCATTCCCTGTAGTTAGACTATCCATGGTCATCCAATGCTCATCAAATTTTGGTATATCCCTAACAACAGAAAATGTTTTAATTGCATTAGCATATTTTTGATATCCTAAATCCTTATTACTAGTTGTATTTCCTAAATATAAAATACCATCTAACTGATCAATAGTTTTTGCAGTATCATAAGATGTAGTATCTATAATAACTTTTTCAATAGCTAGTCCGCTACTACCTTCTATACCACTAAATACTACAGTTTGAAATGGAGGATTTGAAGTATTAGGATTTATTTGTATATCATTTAATTTAAAAGCCTCAGTCGAATCTCCCATACGCCTAACAACTACAGGTCGCATAAACTTATAATCTGTATTCAGATTACTAACTCTCCATGATATAGCTTTAGATGTTTGAGTACCCTCTTTAGCACCGTCTTTTTTACTAGTAGGCCTAGTGTGATCATACTCATCTACAATTGAAACAGGATTAGAAACAGTTAAAAAATTAGTCGCAACTAAGTCTTCATCTACATAAGCTAAAGCTAAATAGTATACTGCTGTTTTTAATCCACCCCCTTCAACAACAGACGTCTGATATGGTTTAGGAAACCACCACTGGTCAGAAAGATAAATATGAGGAACAGGACCAGATGCTGGAAATAAATTTAATAATTCTAAATGTTTTGAATGTGAACTAGCAGGATTAATGTTATATAACCAAGTAATATTAGATAATGCTATCCCTCGCATTTGACGGTCTATGTTAATTGCCCTAGGTGGATTTAAATCATCTGTAAAATAAACAACTAAATCTCCTTTAGCATCAATCTTATAAGTTCCTTCTATTAAATTGGTAAACTGAAAATTTAAATCGTGTGTTACATAACTAGTTATGTTAGGATTATATAAAGCTGAGTATGGATTACCTACGCTTGTATTAGGATCCCATATACCAATCTCGCTTCTTAAGTTAAGTTGATTCTTAGTAAATATAACTACTCTATCATTATCAACTTCTACAGTTCCCAAGATTCTATCTTCTTGAGCACCCCAGGTTAAATTTGTTCCAAGATGCCCGTGTGCAGTAGTACCAGATTCGTTAGAAATAGAGCCTTCTATATTATTTATAGTAGCATTTTTTGCATATCTCCAAGAATCTTTAGGCTGGTCTTGATGACTAGTATCTTTGAATAATCCTTTTAAAAATCTTTTATTGGCCATTATCCTCTATCTAATTGTTCTCTGTCATTTAAATCTTCAAATAACGTCGAGTGTCTATTTATATTTGGAACTAATCTTACCCATTGATTCATAAACGATTCATACTTTGCAATATCTGGATAGTTAGCTGCATTTCTAGCTTGTGTACAATAATTCATCCATCTCTCTTCTGCAAAAGCATAGTCTATCTTAGTAGGTTTATCATAACCTGATAATAATAATTTTTTAAATATATACCAAAACATTGCTTCTTTAAAACTTATATCATCTGGTACTAATGGAAAGCAATCTTCATCTAGAGGAAAAGCCATATAACTTATACAGATTTTTCCTGTTTGAAATGAGGTTTTAATATACCCACAATCTACTATATAACTATCCTTATACTCTGATAATTCGTTTACACATCCTGTACAATGCATGCTTTTATGAAATGTACTTGCACCATATTGTAATGCTCTTAGTTTATGTTCATCAGAAAAGAAAACATTTTCTAAAACAACAATTCTAGCATTTATTTCATTAAGGACTTTTCCTGTATCACTATAATCTTGCCCTGCAGCCGTAGCTGCAACAACAGATGCAGATAATGTTTTAACTTGAGTTAATAAAGTATCTAACTCTTCAGATGTAGTAGGAGATACTGTATTATTAACTGCGACTTGATTGATATAATATAGGTCAGCAGGTAAACATACTTTATGATCTTTTACAGTTAAGACACATTGTTTAGTACACAGTTGTGGTGCAGAACCTATATGCTCTAATGCCTCTCCTATCCACTCAATAGCATCATCTATCCAATTATCATCATTAGGTTTTAAATCTCTAAAAACCTTTCTAATAATTGTCTTGCTAGATATAGTTTTATAAATCATAATTTATATTTTTTAAACTTTAAATACGCTAAATCATCTTTACGCAACAAAGTTATTAATTTTCCCTTATTTCCTTTAACCCCTCGTGTAGCATCAAATCTATAAACAGACTTATTTGGGATCTTACATTTACCTTTGTTCCAATGGTATTTACAATAAAAATCATCTGTATAATATATATACCATTTTCTACCTTTCTCTGTAATATTATCATACAAAGGCAAACCTTTTTTAATAAGTTCATCTCTATACTTATTACTCTCTCCCCAATCTATTCTTGGAGTCCTAGGATCTCTTCTTACTCTAACTATATATATAGAAGATAAGTTATAGCCCATATTGAATGTTTTACCTTCTAAGACATTGCTCATGACTATCATATTATAGTCAGAGCAAATGTCTCTAAAAGTTTTTGCATCAATGCTATCGTCATACTTTATCTGATAATCGTCATAGATTGCCTTTAAAGTATGTAACATCTATCTTCTTCCTCCTCTTTTGTACTTTATTCCACCTTTCTTCTTCTTGATCTTTGTTGTCTCACGTCTTTGGATCAAATCTGGAATTCCGTCGTTATCTGCATCATGAGTCTTAGGTTTTTGAACTAAATCTGGAACACCATTACCGTCTTGATCATGCTTTGGATTTACAGTTTGTTTCTTCTTAGGAGTTGTTTCTTTTACTACCGGTGTCTCTTCTTTCTTTTTAACTACTTTTTTCTTAGTTTTTCCTTTTCTTTTATCTTGCTCAGATTTTGACTCCGTACTATATTCCTTACCTCTCCAAGTAAAATGCCCTGAATCATCTCCGTAATGCTTTATACCTGCTTTTTTATTAGCATCTCTTTGAGTTCTGTAAGCCTCACTAAAAGACATATTATCTATACTTTTAGAATTCTTTTTATCCTTTTTAACATCTGGTGTTTCTGTAGCCGATTTAGGTGGAGTATTTTTATCTCCTTCTGTAGTTGGAGCATACTCTTTTTTCTTTGTTAGAGTCTTCTCAGTATGAGTTTCTAACTTACCTTCAATCTTTTTAGTTTTTTCCTTACGTCTGTTTATTTTCTTTGTTAGACGTCTTGTTTTCCTAGTAGATCTTCTTTTTTTCCTTGCGGTTTTGCGCTCCTCTCTTTGTCGTCTTCGCATTTCCTTACGTGTCTCATCTTCAGAGGCGCCGCCATCCTCAAACAAAACAGGGGTACTAGGTTCCAAAAAGTCGCCACTTATGCGCTTAGAGCCTTTCCCGTAAAATTCATCTTTTGCCATTGTCTTAAATTTATTTAATTAATTATTATTATTGTTGCTTATTTTGTTGAGGTGCAATACCTTTAACAGTTCTATCGTCTTGCATCCTATCATTTTCTAAATCACTAAATGAACCAGTAAGCAGTCCTAATTCACCAGATATAATACCTGAATTGATTGCTTGAATCATATCCATAGGTATTGGAAAATTTGTAGCACTATCGTCATAACAGACGTCAGTACCACAATTATAAAGCCTTAAATCTTCGGGGTCTTCAAAGACTCCTCTTACATTTATGTACTCTAAACCTTTAGCATTATGTATATATATAAAATTATCTATCATAAATGCTTTCATTTTTTTATTTGTATATTTATCATATGGTAACCATTGCACAATATGTGGCTCCACCATAGGAATAGTTCCTAAACCAGTTACATCACCAATATATGTAATAGCATCTCTGAAATTAAATCTAACAGTTTTAGGAACTTCCAATTTTGTTTTATAAATTGTACATCCTATAGGCAAGTTACAACACCTAGAAGCGTCTACAGGAGCTACTTCTAAACATCCTAAATCTTGTTCTACATGTCTTGTTGTTAATCCATTTCTAGCAAAATCTCTACGCAAGAACATTGCTCGATAATGCTTAATATTAAACTTAATCTGATCTAAAGATAGATGTTCATCGTGATTAGATCTACCTCCTCTAATTAGGTTTAATAAGTTGTATGCTATTTCATTTAATGTCATTATTTTTATTGTAAATTAGTTTGTAAATATCCTTCATACCCTCTTAATTTACTCCATATATGTGCTTGTCCGGTTCTTTTTGCTTCGTATCCCATCATTTTGTGCCATGCATCATTACCGCAGATAGACGGGATAAATCTTACTTTTATTCCACGGTACTCATTAACCATTTCTTTATGCTTATGCCCACAATGTACTTCTCTGTTTGTAGTCCTTGCAAACATCATAGGCTCTTCTGTTGCCATTATAAGTGGCATCTCAGCAGGTTTTTCTTTGTCTCCATGTGTAAACATAATCATATTTTTTCCATACTCATAATACTTTCTAGAGTTATAGTTGTTATCAACTTCTACTCCGTCATGTCCTAAAAAGAAAGCTCTTAAAAACTCTCCTGAATAAAACATTCTTTCATAGTCGTGGTTACCTTGTATTACAACCACATCTACAGGCGCTGTATCTGATAAAAAATTTATTGCTCGTACCATTAAATTACAGTATCCAACAAATGTTTCTTGCCACTCTGCACCATCGTGTTGAGGAGTTCCTTTAGTAGTTGCTCTAGAATATCCCTCAGAGTTCATACCATCGTTACCTATAGGTAAAAGTATTCTCTCTATATTCAAACCTGACGCTTTATTCATAAGGTCTTTAACTGTATTCATATAAGACTCCTCTGCTTCATTTAATGTCTGACCGTCTATTTTACCATAATGAATATCTGGTAAAGAAACTTCATACACTACTGGATCTACTACTGCCTCATACTCCTTCTCAACTTTAGGACTATACTCTTTAAGAGACTTAAGCATTTCTTCTTTTGCCTCCTTCATTATATTATCCTCTCCTTTTGTAACTACAGAAAATCTATTATCTCCTTTTATTGTCTGCCAAAACTTTACAGACTTTACATCGTCTTCTGCTATACCGTTACTGTCTAAGAACTCTTTAAACTCATTGATTTCAGACTTACTTATATTATCTAAATCAAAATCATTTCCTTTTGCTTCTATCCTACCTTCTCTTAGTGCGTGTCCACATGCTTCAACACTGCAGTCTAAGCGTTCAGAAAGACGTTCAGCACCTTCTTTAAGGTAGCCAGGCCTGTCTTTCAAAAAGGCCTTAATCTGGTCTTTGGTCATATATATAGTTAATTGGTTACTGTTTTTTTACCTTCTCTAAACTCCTACCTCCAAAATAAGCGCCTATTACAGTAATCAATACTATCTGTAATAAGTCCGTCCATTTTTCTTCAACTAAAAATTTAATTGTACCAGCATCAATAAATATCATTAATACTGTAGATACAACTAAAAATATTAAAACTAATGGTCTAACGTTTTTACTTAACCAGGAATCAGAATTCATATCTGCTTCCCATCGAGATGTAACTTGTTTCTCCATCTCAATTTCATAGTTAGCAATTAGTTCTTTTACTTTTTGTTCTGCTGCAAGCTTCTCTTCGCCAGATGTATGTAAGTCATCTATAACTCCACCTACACCTTCAACAAGATCTTTTGCACCGCCACTAAATATTTTTCCTAATATATTCATAACTTTATTTTTTATATTATAATATCCTTACTCTCTAAAAGGGTGTAAGAAAATGAATTTCCCCATACTTCTCTAGCTGTTTGGCATATATCTAAAAATGCATGCCAATCATCATTTGCTGTTATTACTTGACATCCAGCACTCCACTTATTTACTCTGGTGGACTCTTTACCTGCGTATGGAGTTGCTCTGTGTATATTTATACCAAATACACCTGTATCACAAGTTGACTCATCAAACTCATACTTGTCATTTCTATTATTATCTCTGTAGACTGTCAAAGGTTTCTTTTGTCCTAATGCAATATATTTTCCACCGTGTAATCTTATCTTGTGGCTTCCTCTATATTGTCCTGGTTTTAATACTGCACACCCTTTTTTAGGAGACATTGGATTGTCCATCCAGTCATCTCCTGGATCTGTAGTACACTTAAATTCATGATACTGCCATTTACTATTCTCATCTTTATAAGATATAGTCATTATATCATCAAACTTATTTGTAACCTTACCATCTGTATCAGAATTTCTAATACCTATAATATTAACATCATAATTATCGCCAGTAAAGTATTTATAACCTTTTTCTAGCATCACTTTCTGAATATCTTCTCTGCAGTATTTCATTATTTAATATGTTTGCATCCAGTTAATTGAGCTATATCTTTCTCTAACTCTACAATACGATCTTCATTCTCATTAATAATCTTAATCTTTTTTTCAAGTCTTTTTTCTAAAACAGTTATATCAACTCCAAGCTGGTTTATTTGACTATAAGCAATACCCATAGTAAATATTATACCTATAATCCAAATTATATTTCCTAGATTTAATGTAAAGTTTTTCATCATGCTTCAAAGCCAACGTTCAGAATTATAAATCTAACTCTTTTTGAAGTGCATCCTACTTCACAAAATAAACACGCACTAAGTTCTAATAAAGTTATTTTTCCTAACCTTATCTGAATGTTATACTTTAATTTTTTATTACCGCTTTTCCAACTATTTATCCAATTCATAATTTATTTTTTTTTAATTTATCCTTTAGTCCAAAAACCATATTCTAAAACCGGCGTATTAGCAGAAGAGAAAGCAAATACTGTGCTAACTCCAATAGGAATATTCCAAAAAGAAAATTCTCCTGGGCCTATTACAGTTACACTCTCCGGGTCTGGGGTTGCAGCAGCTGTATCGTAAGTAATAAATATACTATCTGTAGTATCTGTATTATAAACATACATATGCATTACTTTTGTTGAAGGCGTTGCTTCTGCTCCTCCTATTGGTCCGATTAATTGTACTCCTGGAGATACTACTGTTGCCACTTTAGTTATATTAGTTAAAGGGGTGTCTACTGTTAAAATGTCCGTTAGATTTAAACTAAACGTTTCTTTTACTGATACACTAGTACTAGTAATTTTTAATGTAGGTGCGATTGTCATTGCCATATCTTTGTTTTTTTAATTTATTAATATTATCAATCCTAGCATTAAAAGGTAAGATAAAAATACCTTCCAAATAGGATCTATGTTTTTTATTATTCCCAAAATAATACTCTAATTATGAATCCTATAATAGCTGCGTATACAACCCATAATGCTTTATTAACTCCTAATTTCCATTTTTTCATATGATGGAAATCTTCAATGTCTTTTAACCACTTGTCCATGTTTTGATCTCTTTCATCTAAACGAGCAGTATTTTTATTAACTCTAATTACTATTCCTTCATCTGGGTCGAGCAGTTTAATCATTAAAGTATCTATCTTTTTATTTAATTGTTTTATATCTCCGCTCAAAGTTTCTATATCCTTTTTCATTAGTGCTATTTCTTGTTTTGTTGTTGCCATAATTTTAGAGTATTCCGTGTCTGTGTCCTAGATAACTATTTAATTTTATTCTTTCAGAGTCTGTTAAGACTGCCGTTGTAGCTACTACTTCTTTAACCGACCCAGTTAATGGTTGTGAAGGGCCATTCTTAGCTCCTATTTCTTGGATTATAAGTTGAGACTCTGCAGGATTAAAAGTTGGACTATTACTTTGAAGAACACCATCAATATACATTTTAACGTTTCCTATTAGTGATACTGTTACTATAAAAACATAAAATTGACCATTTACTAAAGTCACATCAGTAGCCAAGCCTTTAGAAGATGTAGTACTTCCATCATACGCTTTAAAAGTAAAATTCGTAGCACTTGATGAACGAACAAAGCTATTGTTTGTATTATCATCTCCTATAATTACTTGAGCAGATGCCGCAGCCCAATTAGCGTTTGTATAAACTATTGCAAAAGTGCCTGCAGTTGGGCCACCAATAGCTTTTGGAACAGCTCCTACTAAATAATCTCCTCCATCAAAAGATAAAGATTTATCTTTTAAAGCTGTTAATGGACCTCCTACTAATGTAGGAGATCTAGTTACACTACCATTAGTGTAGTCATTATCAGAATCTACTGCATTTTTCCATTCTGCTATTGTACCTGAATCTAAAACATATTGACTAGAATCATTTAAATGTAGCCACAAAAACACCTCTGGTAGTCTACTTGGAGCAAATGCTCGTTTGTATTTATTTAGACTATTAGATATGTTCACCGAAAATGCCACTATGCTTGTGCTTTATATAATATTGCAGGTCCTCCTACAGATATACTAAACATAGATACATTCAGATAAATAACACTGCCAGCTGGATATACGATGCCTGTAAAAGTTCCAGTACAGTTTAGTCCAGTTAAAAGGTCAAAAGTAGTATCATTTATCATTTGTATAGCGTAATATGTATCTGCCTCAATTTCTTCTAGTGCATCTGAAGCTGATGTCCGCATCTCACATCCTTTTCTTCCAATAGATCTATCTAACGATGTTTCAGCAGTCGCTGCTATAGCTGTAGCCTTAGTAGCTGAAGTTGTATTTTGTGCTGCTGAGATTGTATTTTGTGATGCTGAAGTTGTATTCTGAGTAGCTGAGATTGTAGTTTGTGCAGCAGTAATTGCTATATTAGCATCATCTAATATAACATCACCTTTTAGTTCTACTGATTTATCTCGTGTTTGTTGTAAGAGGATTTCCTCTGTATTTCTTGCTTTTGCCATAATTAGTCTTGTATTATTTTTTTAATATTCATTAAATCTTCTATAGAGATTTCTTCTGGAACTAAAGCCTTTTCTATAAGTTCTAATTCTATAGATGTTTCTTCTTCCATAACTACCTTAACTTCATCTAACTGTGCTTTACGAACATCAATTAGCTCCTTGTTCTCTTCTTCTATAACTTTAGTTTCAGCTACTCCTTCTGGAGAGTTTCTATTAGCAATAGAATTCATTTGCTCCGCTACTTTTAAAAATTCATCTGATGGACGTCCTAAATCTTCTAGGTCTTTTAAAGACGTTTGAAGAAGTTCTAAGTTATTTAAAACTTTAAATCCAAATTCTTTTCCCTTAAGAGTTCGTATAGAATATAGCCCGTTTACTAAATTTACGAATTCTCCTTTTGTTGCAGTAATTGTTGTCATTTTTTTAATTTTATATTGGTTAGGTTTAATTTGGAGGATACGGCGTCTTTACCGTAGATTTACATTCCTCACAATATTTGTTTGCAAAGTTAACAAATTTATTTAAATATTCATCACTATTTGTAAGATAACTCTCTGAAGCACATGAATACATGCAAGATAAGTCTTCTTTTGACAGTAAATAATCTATTAATATTAATGTCCAAGTATGCATAGTTGAACAGGTATCTCGTAATCCCACTTGTTGTTTTAATAATACACTTCCTCCTTTTCTAATAATGCATTCTCTTACCATAGGTAGGATGATATCTTGTACATATTGAGGTGTTGTTGCCATAATTTATTTTTTAAATATGATTAGGGTCATCTTGACAAGACCAGATATTTCCATATGTTCCAAATGTATCTTCTATACATGAACATGGACCTGTACAACATGATGACCAATTAGTTCTATTAGCGTTGATTGAGGAGCCACCTCCTATAAGTAGTGTAGATACTGGGCTACCCCAAGCAGTTGATGCACTTTCAGACATATTAGCTAAGTAATGAGTTGGAGTACCATAAGCATTAGTAGGATCTGTAACAAACCCTGGAGGAGCTACTGCTGCATTAGATATTAAAACAGCTTGTGCTGCAGAACCTCCTAATAATATAGCTGCATCAATATAAGTTCTCCAAGTAGTATACTGAGCACTTAATGAGGTATGGGTTATATAATGAACTTTCATAATCATTAATGGCACAGGATGTACCCCAGGAACAATTTCACTACAACAAGTATCCTCTAACCCTGGTGGACATGTTTTATTAGTTCGTACAGGATAGTTTGTAAAGTCTGCATCTATCCCATGTGTCACAACAATACCATTAACAGCCATTTCTGCATTAACAAAATGGGTATAAGAAAGCGCAGCTCCACTTGCTTGTAGTCCTGCTGCTTCCATAGCTACTGATGGTCCTGCAGGAACAGAGCCATTATTAGGATTATGTCCTTCATAGTCAAGCCATCCACTTGAAGGTGGTGTTCCTGTTAATCCACAATCATCTGTAACGGTAGCAGGATTAGGAAGACATGACCAAGTAGGTACTGGACAATACTCACAACAATCTGTACTATAGTTAATTAAATCACATGGAACAGTAGCACCTATATTATAGTTCTGAGCGTCAGGGTCCATACATCCAGGAATATCATACGTACAACAACATTCACATCCCGGTAATATAGAAGCATCATAATTTAAAGCATTTGGATCTGTACACCCAAAATCTGCACATCCAGTACAACAATCGTCCCATCCTGCTAACGTTGTTCCTAAATTAGTACCATCACAATTATGTGTAGCACTAGGATTATAACCTGCATTTGTAGCATCTGTACAATCACAGATAACTGCAGGTGGAGAAAGTGTTAGAGTAACAGGAGGGCAAATATATTGAGGAGAACTTAATTCAGTTATAGTAATAGTATATACATCTACAGGTAAATTAGAGATACACGGAGTTTCATTAATGAATCCTGTAGTATTAATAACTGTTGCAGATCCAACTACAGTTCCAGCAGAGTTTGTTACAGCCCATGCAACGTCGAACATATAATCACCGCATACCATCTGAAAACATAATGTTCCCATATTAGAGCATAGACTACCTGTAGGAAGCCAAATTTCACCTCCCCATCCGCCACAAGTACAACCAGGTATACCAATACAACTTGATGAGTTACAACTTTGCAGATAAACAGGAGGACAATTTACAGTGCAGAAGTTTGTAGCATTGTATGTACAACATACTTCTCCCATTACAGTTCCACATGCTGTTTGCCAACATTCTTCCCATCCAACTACTCCTCCAATACCATCATCAAGCATTGCTTTTACAGTGTAGTATCCATAACCTAGACCAGTAAAAGTATGTACAGGATTTGTTAATCCTGTTTGTGTAGCTGTTAAAACAGATCCGGCTGCATCCCAAGCGTCACAATATGCATTTGTTTTATATAGTTCTAACTTCCATGTCATCCCTAAATATGCAGCATTCGTAGACATTGTGGTATTAGCAATATTATCTGTTCCTAAAAATTGTATTTGACCATCAGCAGCACCTGTAAAAGTACCTGTGAGTATAGTAGTATTAGTCTCAACAGATCCCCAAACTATAGATGCAGGACTAACAATTGGATGACTTCCTGAAAAACTGTTGTCTAATTGTCCTGTAGCAAGATTACAATAAAAACAAGCATCAGGATCATTAGTAGCTATTAATGGGTCATAATTTAATGCTGTTGCGTCTGCACATCCAGTTGTACAAGGAGAGCAAGAACCATTATCACAAGTTGCTGCTGGATCATAAACACATTGAGTTGGATCTGTACATCCGTCAACACAACATGATCCATCGTCACAAGTTGCTAAAGGATTATAATTAGAAACAGTAGGATCAGTACATCCATAAATACAATCTGTACAACAACAATCTATTCCAGTTTGCATAGTTCCACTTAAATCATTTACACAAGGTGATAATATTAAAGAATTAGGATCAGCATCGTCACAAGCACATCCTGCTGATGGATCATAGTTAGTAAAAGATGAATTTGTACATCCATATGTACAATATACACAAGAACCATCATCAACAGTAGCTAAAGCATTATAGTTTAAAGCAGTGATTCCATCATCTGCAGAACCAAATCCTAAAGCTGCTGTATATCCTGTAAGTCCTCCATCCATACATCCTGCAATACCTATATCACAACATTGTCCCCACCCTACTCCTGGACCTGAACAAGCTGTAGGTACTCCACTTGTAGTACATCCTACATTTGTTGCGTCACATGGACAAGTAGCTAACGGATCATAGTTAGCCGCTCCTGGATTCATACAACCATAAACACAATAAGTACAACAATCATTATCTACACCTGGAATCCCAGTAGTTCCATTACATGGGCATGTAGCTGATGAATCGTAGTTTGTAGCTGATGGATCTGTACAACCTGGATAATGACAACAGCTTGTATCACTTCCTCCTACATTAGCATTACAATCTGCGCATGCTAAAGGATTATAGTTACAAGCACCTGTAGGATTACTATATCCATGAACAGTATAATTATCTGGACATCCATCATCAAAACAACAGCACTCATTATTACCTTGAGCTGTTCCTGAAATATCACAATCACAAGTAGCTAAAGGATCAAAATTATGTGCGCTCGGATCTGTGCATCCAAAAACACACTCTTCACAACAACAATCAGGACCACTTTGACTTCCTACACATGCTGGACCTAAAAGTAAAGCTTGTGGATCTGTATCATCACAATGACAAGTAGCTGATGGGTCATAGAAATTATTAAGAGAATTCATACAACCGTATATACAACAAGTGTATGCTGAGCCTAGTTGAAATTGAACTATACCTATACCATGTGGACCTGTTAAACTTACACCTGATGCTGTATCTACAATTTCAAACTGCATAAGATCAGTATTTCCTACGCTACTACTAGTTGTATCTACTACAGTATTAGTGTAACAATCTTCTTTCATACATAAACGTTGGAATCCAGCTGATCCTGAATTAATAGTAAATGGCCCATAGACAGCTCCAGTATTTTGTCCTGTAAACGTCACTTCCCAACCATCCCAGCCTAGTCCTGATCCTGATAGATTATCATCAGTCATAAGAAGCTCAACTTCTATTTGTCCTAGTGGACAAGGGCTAGCACATGCACTACAATCTCCTCCACTTGATCCTCCCACAATTGTTGTATCTACATAGAAACTTGCGTGTGTAGTTATATTTCCTGGGTTTAAATAATTTTCAAAAACACTAAACTGCCCATTATACTGCCAACAATCTTTAGTAGTTATTACTCCAGATATTGGATCAACATAATCAAACTTAGCTGCTTGCCCAACAGGAATTGACCCTCCGTAAGCTGCTTCTATATTAGCATGCGCTGTATTATTATCGTACACATCCATTGTAGGTCCTACTGTAGTATCTCCAATAGATATCTTCTCTCCAGTAGAACAGTTTTCCCAGACATGCCACCATATACAACATCCAGTACCTGCCGCATTACATGTTTTAACTGCATCACATGTAGCAAGTGGATTGTAATTAGCAGCTGAAGGATCATTACATCCATACACACAATATGTACAACATTGTCCTGGAGCAGTCCCTAGTGCTGTTCCTGCAGCATCACAAGGACATCCTACTGCTATAGCAGGGTCATAATTTAAAGCAGCATAACCATTTGCACAAGGATAAGTACAAGCAGTAAGAGTACTATCAAGTCCATTTACATCTGGATTTGGACCAGCTGCTGTATCTATACATCCATATGATGTACACCCAGAAACACCTAGACAACAATCATTAGGAACTCCTGCATCATTACAAGGACAAGTTGCTGCTGCATTGTAATTAGTAGCTAAAGGATTTGTACATCCACATGTACCAAAAGTTATATTATCTGCTGTGTTCCAAAGAGCATCCGTCGCTTCTTGACAAGATGTTCCATCACTAAACCAAACATTCAGTACTACTCTATAATAACCATCACCAGCAGTAAAATCATCTACCGCTACTGATCCAAAACTATTAACAGTAGCACATGCATATTGAAATTCTACAGGAGTAAAAGTGTTACCAACAACATTAGTTGTTGCGCCTACTTGCAACCACCACATTCCTATTGGATCCCATATTTCTAATGTATAATCCCAATTTGTAACAGTTGTTAAACCAGGAGTATTTAAACCTTGGCATGAAGGATCGAATATGTAAGAAAAGTCACATCCACTCATACCTGGAGGATTTACTGAAGACCCATTTAATATAAATTTAGGATTACAACAATTCATTTTTGTACTTGGACAGCAGTCAGGGTACGAAGTAGCTACAGAAACAATTCCTGGAATACTTGGTACAGGATATAAAGTAGGGACTCCAGTTGTACTATTACAACCTATATGAGCGCTAACCGGATTATAACTTACTGAACTTGGATCTAAACAACCTGAATATAAACAACAAGATGTATCTCCATAATTAGTTTGACCTGATTGCGGTGTTCCTGCAACCATATAAGCTGAGCCAGGAGTTGTATCTAGAATATTACAACCACAATCATTCGTAGCAGTAGCATCATAATTATTAGCATTAGGGTCAGTACATCCTGCAGTATATATACAACATTCACCTAAAGATCCAGGTACTGTACTTGCACCCGTGCCATCTGGTGGGGTAGAATCACAAGGCACACACGCAGAAGAGTCATAGTTACATGCTAACGGATCCATACATCCTATAGTAGGACAACACGGAGCAGTTATATTTGCACCAACTACAAAAGTACTTTTAGCTAAAAATATCTGTATTCTAGTTTGTTTACAATCACCCATGGTTCCTCCACTAGGTGCAGATCCTCCATTAGCAGCATTATTAATCATTATATCCATACAGCTGTTGATTACACAACTAGTAGTAGGGATTGCTCCAGGTCCTAAACTATATTGAAAGATTCCTAAAGCATTTGTAGTTCCTACAGGTACAACACCAGCTGAATCTAAATTATGTGTAATAGGATAATTTGGTATTGGTATTCCAGCATCATCAGTTACTTCTATTGTTATACAATGTGCACCACTACATGGACCTCCTGATCCAAATTCATTCTCTATATATTGTGTAAGGTCTTCATCAAATGTAGATAGGGTAAAAGGCGCACAAGCTACATTTGCATCCCATTGATAGTTATCTAAACCTCCATATCCATAATCATGCTCTCCAGGCCTCCATGCTCGTGTACCTGTTGATCCTCCATAAGTTGTAGCAACGGTAGTTGTATTTGGTGCGTCCCAAAGAACATTTCTTCTCATAGGATTTGCCATATGAACTCCTAAAGTACTAGCAATACCAATAATCGGATAGTCAGTTGGATTTACAGCATTCCCAGCTAGCCACATAGCAGAACCAATAGTCCATTCAGGTTCAAATACATATTGATGTGGAGGTTGAAATACAGGATTTCCATTAGGGTGTATAGCATCAACAGTACCAAATTCCCAATGCCCATCTTTAAGACCTGTTCCTACTCCACCTACTCCTTCGTTTAGAGCTGCATCTGTATATGCTGGATTATTTTTAGCATCTGTATCTCTATTTCCACTAAAAATAGCGGCAGTACAAAAATTTGGAAAACCTGCTGTCTGATTTAAAGCGGCATTAGAACTCGCCTTACTAGGATATACAAAAGAGTATATTTGTCCTCCCCCTGCTCTAAAAGCTTCATATAAACTTACAAAAAGATCATAATCCGCCATATATGCAGGTTTAGGAGCCAACCAACTTGTCGTAGTTGTAGTTGAATTATATACAGTATTAAAAAAGTAAGGTCCTCTAGCACTTGTTTGATTAGCATATTGATAAGGTTGTGTACCTGACGCTGCCTCATCTAAAAAGATAAGATTTAATCCCACTCCATTTGATGGTAGTGTACCCGGTAAGGGTATAACAGAACCTCCCTGCCATCCAAATCCTGGAGCCAAATATGCTGACGCAGGCGCAGGCGCACCTGATACCATTGCATAATCTAATTGATCTGCATCAAGATATGTCCAACTAGACATTGGTAACAAATTACCCCCCGCATCCATTCTAATATCTAATAAAGTAGCAGTACTATTATTAGTTGCGGTAGTTTGTGTGTACCAATTATTTTGAGGATTACCGCTGGTAGGATCATGATATACAACCCACGAAGCTACTCTTAATATTTTAGAGGCAGGACCGTAGTTAGCAGCTATTGACACTGGATAATGTCCAGCGGGTAGTGGTTGCGCATTGTTTAATGTACCATCCATTGGGTATGTTGCCCAGTTTACAAATCTTTCAGTAGATCCTAATATATTATGTAATTTACCAGTCCATCCATTAGATTGTAATCCACCAGGCCCAAAACAATATTCTGTTAAAGTAAGAAATGTACTGACAACTTCCAAAGAGGTCCAAGATGTCATATCATACCAAGCATAAATATCAGTTGCCGGTGTTATAGCTCCTCCCCCACAATTAGCTACACCCCAAGTTGGAGGTGTAAATGTACACGGCATAGTACAAGGAGGAGTAAAATCTGTTTGGGTATATGAACATTCTCCAGTAGCCTCAAGAATTGTACCAGGAAGACCAGTATAAACTAAAGTTGGATTATTAACTGGCCCACAAATAGGAGTAAGATTAGTAATAACAGGTGCAGCTATTCCTGTAGTTGCTGTAACTGTAACATTATTCAGATCCTGATGAGGTCCCAACGAAACATTTATATTAGGTGGTGTATCTGGATCACATATTTCAGACCATTGTAACATATTACTACATTTACTACCAGTGTTATTACAACTGACATTGTAGTACCTCGAAATAACTAAATTGTATTGAACTAAAGCGTCTCCCTCCCTCTTAATATCTAAAGCATTAGACGGAACACACGGAGGGCTTACACATGGATTAGCAGAATTACCATAACAATGCCAATGGAAAGTTTGTAAAAGATCATCCCAAGTAAAACTAGTGGCTGATCCACCAGCTCCAGCTGTTGTTACAGCCGCATTTGTTAAACCACTATTCCACCAATATATACTTTCTCCTCCAGAAATAGTCCATGTTTCAAACTCTTCTGTTCCAGATCCAAACGCGTCGTTTAGCACACTTTCTTGTATGGCAGTATCGACTCTATAAGTATTTGAAACATTAACTACTTTACTAGTTACTAACCCAGCTATCGCACCAAAAGGGTCTGTTACAGCTTTAGCGTATCTAAAAGTAAAATGATTATTAACAGTAGTTGGATCACAAGTACTAGCTGCAGGACAATCAGCAGATCCTCTACAGTCTACATTTGATCCATACCAAGTACCGTCAGCAAAAGGACTTACACAAGATGTTGGTTGAAGACCAGTAGGACAATAAGGTAGATCATTATGTAATTGTAGATTTCCACAGGTAACACTAGTATTATAGTCAGCATGAGTTGTATTTACCGCTGCATAATTATAATAAGCGGGAGCAAACCAAATTTGTCTGTCAATGAATTCATCTGGATAAAAACCTAGTGGATCCTGGATATTAACTCGTATTGTTCTACTCCAGGCACAGTTTAGACAATCTCCTATCATGAAATCCTCATACTTTATTATACCCCAATCAGTATCAGAATTAGAATGGGATCCATAAGTAGGAGCTGTTGCAATTACATTTTCACCGGTTTCACAAAGAACAACAGCAGAAGTGATATCTTGTATTGAAACAAGCCTCATAGTAGAACAACCAGAAACACTAACTGTTAGTTGTGCTTGATTATCCCCATCACCCGGCGCCGTAACGTTAGCCTTGGTAATTATGGTTTCAAAAAGAATTTTTAAATCTGCCGCCATAATTTACTTTTAACAGTTACACCCACATGTCAGATCACACAATTCTTTTGCTTTTTTATATTTGTTGTAAGCGTCCTGTTGATAACCTCCAGCTGCTGTTGAGATATCTACCTTACCGGCTGCTGTTTTAGCAGAGTATAAAAGTAAATATACTTCTTGTGCCTTAGCAAGAGCTTTAGAACATCTGTGGCATTCACATGCACAATCAATTAATTCATTTACTTGTTTGGCAATACAGCAATCTATATCACAGGCTACAACTATTGAAGAGGATGCAGTAACTGTACTTGTGACTGTATCATAAAATTGTACTGTATAAACGCCATTCCCAGGCAAAGTTACATATTTAGTATCTGTAACACTGATTCCTGAAGGAGTATGCGCTGTATTACTTTGCACAAAAGTTCCTGAATAATCAATGACTTGAATTTGACCTGCATTTACAGAGACCATAGTTATATCCGTTTGCACATAAGCGCAATCGTCAGCTACAGTTGATATTATTGACATATATTAAATTTTTTAAAAAAGGTTATGAAGGGTTTGACCCCCTCATAACCGTTATTAGTAATACTATTATAATGCTACTTGTCCAGCAGTGTAATTAAGTGCAGGAACTGTTGCTAACCAATTGTCAAGGAAAGCTTCAAATCCAGCAGTTTGTGCCCAAGTACCAGCTCCAGCAGGTGTACAAATTTTAAGGTCTCTTAAATTATCTACCCCTCTTATTTGTCCAGCTGAAGTGTTACCCCATGTTAATGTGTATACATCATAAATTGTACCCACAGCAGCAAAAGTATCTGGAACATTAGGCATTGAGATTCTATTGTAGTATCCGTAGCTCATTCCTTGTACTTCTTTTTCTAGATCTAGGATATAATTCCCAGCTCCTGAATTTTTTACGTATTGTGTACCAGCTTCAGTACATGTAACTCCTGTTAGACCACTGTCTTCAAAAGCACTTACAAACTTAGCAGGTGCAACTTTTGCTTCACCTGATCCAGTGTATAATAATCCTGTTACTGTAAGAGTAGCACCAACATTAGCAGCAGTTGCTACGCCTTTTAACTTACCTGAAGTAATATCAGCAGTCATTTGTGCAGCAGTATTAGCAGCAGCTGTAGTACCAGAAGCACCAGAAGCAACCTCACAACTATATCTTGTGAAAGGCTCAGTACCAGAACTAGTATCAATTAACTTTGTAGTAATATCTCCAGCAGTAGTTGCAGCAGTATACGTTAATGTCATTGCTTGTGCAACATCAATTGTACCTGATACACCATCATAATAATTGATATGTGCACCATCAATCCATGGAGTTACTATATCAGCAACACCAGCAGCACCTTGTCTGATAAATCTTATAAATTGGTGTGTATTAGCAGTACCATTTGTTCCATAAACCATAGAAGCAGCCATTGGAATAGCTAGTCCAGTTGCAGGGTTAATTACTTGTGCTTCTACACCTCCTGCGGCAGTTGATAGCACATCGTCTCCGATTAAAACTTGTCTCATCTTTTCTAATTTTTATATTAATAATTATTCATTCTTACCCAACTCTAATTGTTGAGTTTTATAACGAGGGTCACTAAGTCCCTCAAGTATGCTACTTATTGCCATATCTACAATTTCTAGATGTGTATGTTCTGGCAACTCACAGCTCTGCAGCAAAGGTAGTGAAATTTCTGCTGGTTCTCTTATATACGTAATATTAACTTTGTCTATTATAAAAGTGTCATCTGTATATATATCTAAATATTTATCTCTCATTGTTGTAAGAGGGTCTGTATATGCAGTCGTATTAAATGGATCAGGTAACATAGCAAATATATCATCGTGCTGGACAAAAGTATTATTTACTACTAACTGATTACTAAACGCTGCAGGGTATCTTTTTTCATCATAGTTTGTTCCTAAAACTAATGGCCTTGCGGCAGATACATGTGTACTTCCATTACGTCCTACTAAAGTTGTAACAACTCCTGCGTCAGGATCAGCATTAAACGTCCATGGTAGATTTGTAGGATTAACTACTACAATAAATTCTCCTGGATGTGCTAATGCAGATGGAGAATATTCTTCCCACCAAGTTGTTTGTGCTGCTGTAGATACTCCATTAAAGGATGTTCTAGCTATTTCAATATCACCGGCTACACTAATAACATAACCAGGATTAGTCCATAATGTTTCTATATTAAGATTAGTACCATCTCCTGCATCTTGATATAATTTTATATCATCTACAATATAAGTACCTTCATCACATATAAAATCTTGTAAGCTAACTCTAAAATAATATAATGGATCCGGATAAATCATATAGGACGACATTGTTAAGCAATTATTTAACCATACATGAGACTGCTGACTAACTAAATACATATAATCAGTAGGTAATTGTACAGTGTCTGCATGAAAAGTCTGATTCATCCCTTGTAAAACTTGTCCTTTATAAGTACAATTTCCAACATGATCAGTTACTAATGTTCTGAGATCATCAATTCTTTTTTGGTTCATCTCAAAACCTTTCCTATAAACATTGTTCTTACCGTATTTAGAATTAATAAATTTCATTTGAGCTTTATTAATTTCCATATCTATCTCTTGAGGTAAAAGCATATCAGCTTGGAGTGAATTGATTTTATCCACTCCTTGCTGAATTGCTATATGCATATTTGTTATATTCATTTAAATCGCTATTTCCTTCAATTTAGCTCTAAGAATAGTTAATGTTCCTGAGTTCTTTTTGTTTTTTAAATAAACTACTGCATTCTCCATAGTTTCTCCAATTACTTCATCAATGAAAATAATTTGATTACCTATCTTTCGTAACACTCCTGCAGAAACCATTTCTTCTATTTCTGCTTTTACTCCTAAGTTTGAGTCTGTAGCAATCTTTATAAATTTTGCTGGAGTCTTCTCCATGTAAGAATATAAAGCATTCTCTACTTGTTCTCTACTTAAAAGGTCCGGATTTACATCAGACATAATACGTAATACTCTTCGCATTGACTTTAAATCATCAGACAACTTAATAAATACTCTAGAGGCATCTTTCTTTAATTGTATGTCCTTATTTTTAACGACATCATCTCTTTTAGTATCCCAGATGTAAAAACGTTTCATTGAGTTTCCATCTGCTTCTTCTTTAGTTAGTGCTACATGAGGATGTTTAATTGCAAACCTATATTTTATAAAATCTATAATCTGCAATGGGTTATCATCATCATCAGTACCAATTTCAAGTTCTACTCCTGTAAAACCTACAGGGATAGACATTTCTGCCCAGTATGTTTTAGAATGTTTAGGCCAATCTTGATGATCGGGTGCAACATCTAAAATACCATTTAAATATTTTGCTTCCTCTTTAGGATCAAAAGCTTTTAATGGTTGGCGATTTACATACACACTGCTTAATTTTACTGTTGCTTCAGCGCGTACTTCTTTAGGTAAATGGTTCATTACCTCTTTCCTTCTTAAAAAAATTTTCTTACTCATAATATAGTACTTTTAAAGTTTAAATTAAGTGGATGTAAAGTATAACTCTCCGTATAATTATTTAATCAAAGCCGTGAGGGATTGCTCCCCCACAACCTTAATTAAAAACCAATATATATAGACGCAAATTAATGCCTTCCTTTATTCAGCGATACATGTAATGTCAAGTGAAGTATCAAATCTTCTTAATACAATACCTGCAGTTTTTAACATGTGAACGCTAGCACCGTCAACATCAGACGCTCTAGAAGAAGATGAATCAAATCCTCTAGGTACTACTGAACCAGCTACACACCATCTCATCATCTCACGACCTTTCTTAGAGATCATTTGTAGGTTTGCCTGACCATCATAATTTGATTGATCAACAAATACCATTCTGTAAGACTCAAGTGAATAACCTGTAACAGGGTGCTTTGTACGAGCTTGTGCTACTGGACCGTGATCAAATAAAGGTAATTTAACTACATTTACAGTATGGCCATCTACATGCTCATACGAAGTAAAGTAACCACTCATACCTAATGATCTTCCAGATCCTGTGATGAATCTATTCTCTCCACCAACTTTCCATCCTCCTGCAGTTCCAGAAAAGTGATTTTTAAGAGCTTCATCAAATTCACGCGCTCCTCCAGTTCCCGTATATAGGGTAACTTGCTTTTTATTAGCATCAGTCATTCCATAGAATAAATCGCCAATAATATTTTTGATCTTTGTTTCAGTCATCGTAGAATATGTATCCGTATTGATGATTTGTTCCAAAAGACCAGGACCTACGATTACAGGTTGGCCATTTTCATCACGCATAGCGTTTTGACCGTTTGAATCGTAAGTTTTTTGTCCGTACCAGTAAAACATTTCACACTCTTCTTTGAAGTTTAACATGTGATTATATTCTTCGTAGTCCATCCAAAGTTTAGTACTTTTTCCACCTTTAGTAGGTAGAGCAAATTCTGCCACAAAGTCTTTAGCATGCCCAGACATGTGGTAAGATTTTCTAACAGTACCAATTTTGTTTCTTACTTTCCCTGGAGTTTCCCAGTTAGCTGCATTCCCTCTAGAGAAGTCTACTCCTACAGGTGCATATAATTGAGCCCAAAGATCTCCATTTGTAAATCCAGTAGAAAGTGAAGATGTTGGTGATGGATCTACTAATTGCATAGAGTATTTCCATTGTCCTCCAGCAGATTGTACTGGTTCTGCCATGATTCTTGCCTGTTCTCCCGCCGCATTAATCAATACGTATGGGAAGATAAACCATTTGTCTGGAAATACCAGTTCAAATGTTCCTCCAAAAGTTGTGTTTGCAGTAATACCACTATTTGTTACTGCTACAGGTCTTGTTTTTAAAGTGTGAGTTTTCACTCTATATTCATACTCCAATCTATCAATAGATTTTACGTTTCCTACCCCCTCTGTTAAGAACGAAAGAGGAAAACGTTTATCATCTTTTCCTGAAAGGTGCGTGATTATAGGTGACAACTCGGTTGGTTTAGATAAGAGTGCATTAGCCAAACTATTCATGTCAGTCATTTGACTGTCATTATAGTAGGCTTTCTGAACGCTTATGTTAGTTCCGCTTATTGCCATTTCATTAAAATTTTAATGGGCCCCTATCTCCCAGTTCAGGGGGTAATTATAGTAAAAATACTATTGCAAGTATAAATTGCCTTCTTAAATACTAAGATCTAAATCATCTATATCGAACTTCTTGTTTCTTCGTGAAGCTTTACGTGCACTTTTAACACTAGCCTCACTTCTAGATATCTTATCTCTCAGGGATCTAGCACCTGCCGTTTTAGCTCTTGTGTTTACTAAACTCTCTAAATCAAATCCTTTATACATTAGATAATCAATAGCTAATTTAACATCCATATCAGCATCACGGTGGTCTACATCTCTTTGTGTACTTCCATTCTTATCAACAGGTTGAGAAAGGTAATTAAAAAAACCATTTTTCTCACTCTCTGCTAACCTAACTCCAGCAAATTCATCAGAATCATCTATCTTATCTGCAATACCATTCCAGAATTCTCTTTGGCTTTGGTTGCTTTTTTCTTGACTAGCTCGTTGATTCGTAATCATTTGCTCTCTTTCTTTTTCTTGATAGCTTGTTAAAGCCTTTTGCGCTGCTAAAGATTTCTGATATAATTTACCACTATCTTCATAATCTTCTAATAGTTCGTCAGAAAATTCTTTATCATGCCCTTTTAACTTTAAGTAATTAGATAAAATCATTCGTTGACTTCTAGAATCTTCTTCTCCTACTGTAAATGCACCATAATCTATTGCAGGATCATGTGCTGACATAAACTCCTTAGATTCTCCTCCATGTAAAACATATTCTAAATGTTGTTTTACTAAAGGAAAAGATGCTAACACATCATCAATTCTATCGTCTGCCATTTTAGATGCTATATCTTTAGTCATCTTAGTTAAACCTTCTGCAGTATCATCGTAAGAATCATTAGCATCATATCCTAATGAGTCTAAAATTTCATTAATAACAGTTGGTTGCTCAGCAGGGTCATCACTATCGTCATACTCTGATTCATATTCATCTTCATCTTCTTCCTCATCTTCATATTCATCATTGTCATCTTCATCTTCATCCTCGTACTCATCATCATCCTCAAGATCTTCGTCTTTAGGATCTTCTAATTCTAATTCCTCAAGTTCATTTTCTACTACTTCTAATTCTTCTTTGGGAGTGTCTACAGTCTCGACTCCGTCACCGCCAATAACATCATCAAAGGTGATGTCATCCAGCTGGATTTTTTCATTTGGTTCATTCATGTCTATATATATTTATTGGTTTAGGTTACAAAAGTACGAAATATATTCATATTTTTTATACTCTTCTGTTGTTTTAAGGTTTCTATTATTATATAACACTTATTTTCGTTTTCTTCTTAGTCCACCATGTTTCATCTCATTTTGGATTCTAAATATATCATCATTAACTCTACTTCTATTCTTAAGTATTCCATCCCAATCTTGAAATTCTGGATTATTCCTTAAAAACATTTCTGACTTTTGGAAGTCATGAGTGTATCCTACTGGATCAATAATTTTATAATCTAGTATCTTACCAAAATTATCTGATTTTACTAGTATATTACCACCATGCATATCCATATGATGGAACCCGTTATTTTGTAAATTTTTCATTGTATGAGTTAAATCATTTTTAAAACCGGTATTATTTAGATTAGGGAATTCCATTTTATGTGAACTAAAAGGCACATAATCATCAAGTTTCTGTAAATCAAAAGAAGTCATATCTCCAGCTTTATTAAACTTTGGATTAAATGGTGCAATAACATGATTATCAATTTTAGATGCGTTATCTAACCAAGTATATTCTCCTGCTATATCGCTAAATGTATGTCCACCTCTGTTAGGATGTGTTCTATCAAAAGCAGATTTTCTAAATGTTAAGTCAGGATCAATTTGCGTATCAAGTAGTCTATTATCTATAATATCATCACCCGTACTACGCAAGTCATCAGTATTAACTTTTTTACCAAAGTCATCAACTGTAGGTTCTACATACTTTGTCTTTTTACCACCATCAAATACTTTTCCTGCATTTGCATCATCAATTATTTTTTGTGCCGCAGCAGGGTCATTCTTAAGCATCTTTTTTATCTGCTTCTTATTTTTAATTCCTAACTCTCCAGCGAGTTTAGGATTTACGTCTTGTAAATATCTTAATTGTTGATACATTCCTCCTCCTCCAGGTGTTACTTTATCCATGGCTCTAATAGTATTCTTTCCCCATTTACCTGCAGTTGCTGCCCATCCTGCAAATGGAATCATAGCTGCACTTGACAAAGCTGCATCCTCATAATTACCTTCTGCAGTATACCATAATGCATTAATACCATCAGCTAATTCTCCAGCTGCAGGTATCATACCTACAACATCTAATACTCCATGTCCTATTGGAGCTATATACTTTTGGTAGTTTCTCTTTACCCAACTTCTAGGATCTTTTTCTTTTATATTTACTTCAGGAAGCATTCCTGCATTTAATATATAATTTTCTGAATCTGTCGGTATTGCACTAACATATCCGGATCCCTGACTTCTTTTACTTTCATCATTAAAAGTTGAATGTGTTGTAACCCTGCCGCTATTATACTTTTTGGTAGTTGTATATCCGTCAGGCTTTATTTCTTCCTCTTCATGAGGATGCCCTGGCCCTTCACCTCCATTATGATACTTTCTTACCCCACCTTCTGCAAATTTTCTTTCAAAATGTTGATGATCATTTTTGTCTATACTAAAAGGAATTCCATCACCATCTTTATCCCAGTCTTCATGTAACCACCTTTTATATTTATGCTCTATTCGCCTATCTAATACTCCATTTTTTAATTGCATTTTATACATATTCATCAGAAACTCTCCTGGATGAGGCGGTGTTACTGCTAATCCACTTTCCCAATTTTCACCATGCACTTCTTTCATTTGTTTACCTAAATTAGTATGATGTTTTTTTAATGTATTATATTTCCATTCATTCTCTTTAGTTTTTTCACCTAAATCCTCACGGGTAAACATAACTGCATTATATAACTCTTGTGTATCAAAGTCACCATCTTGGATTTCTTTCCAAATATGATTTTCTCCTTTAGGAGCTAAATTTCCTGATGTATTTCCTAAAGCTCCAGACCAATGTTTTAATTGCATTAATGTTTTAACATTATCTTCAGTAGCTCCTTTACCGTTTGTATAACTTTTTATAGAAGACCATTGTTGATTAAATAAAGTTTCATTTATTTTTTCAGATTCTGATGATGATATCTTTAGTTTTTTACCATTTATGTTTGATTTGTCTAGTTCAGGTTTCTTTTTATTTGCATATGGAAGCAACTTGTGCATTAAAACCTTATCATCAGAAAACATTGTTTTAATCTGCCTTGTACTAAACTGTCCTATATCAAAACCTCTGCCGACAGTTACACCTGAAAATTTATTATTAGGTAAATATCCTGTTAATCTTTCTCCTTCTGTTTCTAAAACAGCTTCCTTATACATAGAAAAAGCCTTATCATCTGGAAATTTAGATTTATCTTCTATTAACCCATCTTCATCTACTGCATTTGGATATAACTGTCCTTTAACATTTACATAATTACGTGCTATCTTAGCAGACTCTGTCTTTTGATTTTGTGGTGAAATTCCTCCATCCTCATATGTAATAGAATCAATATCATCTAACTCTGGAGCTTCATGCTCACCACCGTGAGCATATTCTCCTTGTTGTCCAATTATATTACCACGCTGAGTCCCAATTGCATTACTAAATCCTTGTGTAAGTGAATCCCCTGAATTAACAAGATCTCCTGTTTTCGTATATGTAGGTACTAGTTTTCCTAAAGCTGGGGGTGGGGCTTCACCATGAGTTTCGCCTGGCATCATGCTACCATCAGGCATCTGATGCATTGGACCTTGTTGAGACTGTTCTTGTTCTTCTTGTTGCGCAACTAATTCTTGCTGTTGTTTTAAAGCTGTTTGTTCTATAGCTTTGTGCGCAGGAATTTCTAATTCTCCAGACATTGAAGACTTAATAATTGCTAATGCTTCTTCTGAACTTAAAGCTCCTTCACTATTCATTATTTATCTTTGGATTTCTTAGACTCACTGATCTTAGCTTTAGCTTCTTGAGCTTTCTGCTTAGTTTCTTCAGCTTTTTGTGCTAACTCTCTATTTTTTAATGCTCCTGTTTGTTTAGTTTCTTTACGTTTTGCATCAGTTTCAGTTTTACTCTGCCCTTCTCCAGACTTATTACTTCTAACTTTCTCATTAACTTCCCTATCTTTTATATTAACCTCTTTATCTTTTATATCTAATTCTTTCAAAGATTTTTCTAAATTAAAGTTATCTGTGGCAGTTCTACTTGCAGCTGCAATCTCAGCAACTTTAATATCAGTCTCTCTATCTTTCTCTTGGTTCATATTATCATTCTCCATTTTCATCTCTTCCATCTTCATTGCAGCTTGTGCTTGTTCTTGCTGAGCTTGTGACTGTGCTTCTTGTAATTCTTGCATTTGTTTCTCAGCAGCCTTGATGTGTTTCTTCACCTGTGTGAAACTTTGTGCATCTAACATCTCAGCAATAGTAGAAGCTGGTACTCCATTTTGTACCATTGATTGTCCAAGAGCTCTTATTTGCTCTAATTTTTCTTTCTCTTCTCCTGAATCTAATAAATAAATTCCATAATTAGATTCTGAATATTCCCACGGATCTACACTTAAGTATTCTATAGTACCATCTGGCATTACATATGAAGTTTTTTTACCGTTTAACCATGCTTCCTTTGAATAATCTAATAATGCTTGTAAATCCCTTTGCTCTAATCTATTAAACTTACGGAATAAGTCTTCTGTAATATGAGAAGATTGTACAATAGCTTGTTGAGAAGTAGCTTTTCCCTCGTATGCACCTACTTGTCCTTGTCGTTGTCTATTAACACCTGATAATTTTTCCCATTCCTGCATAATAGATTCTAACAATGCTATATATTGCTCAATTGTTTTAATAGACATATCCATAACAGACTGATGTTGTGGATTTAATTGTATACCTTCTTTATTATAATCTACCCACGCAATACCAGTACCTTCTACAAAATACATGAATTTATCCATATCCCATTTTTTAGGGATCATGTTAATATCAAATGAAGCAATTATATCTTTACTTTTTGCAATAGCTAGTTCTAATCTATATTTGTATATATTATAATTTAATTGATATGGAATACCTAAAGACACCAAAGAAATATTCTCTGAATTTATATCAGAATATCTTCTACCGTTAATAGGTAACTTACATACGGATGGATTATCAATAGACAATCGTTGATTAGCAACTGGATGAACATTTATATATATTCTTCCATCTATTCTTGTTCCTTGCCATACTTCATTAACCCATAACCATTCTACTTTTGCTTTTATTTCTTTTAGTTCAGGAGGCATTTTAAATCCATCTTGAACTTCTTCTTCTACAGGTTCTCCAGTTTCTGGATCTATAAAAGATAAAAATCCTATTCTTTTACGAGATTTCCAGTATACATTTATAACTTCTAATAATCTATTTCTATAAGTACCTGAATGCCTGTCTTTAGAATTAGGATATAAAAATCCTATATCTGTTTCTGAATGTCTTGGCTCTTCTAGTTCTAATATTTCTTCTTGGGATAATTCATCATAATAATGATCTACTACTGTAGAAGCATGTACATATTTTCTAATTAAAGCCCAATCTCCATCTTCTACAAATTCTAAATCTGGATCTAAATCGTAATCTATATCCACTGGATTTAAAATCTCATAAAAAGTTTCTGATGATCTAACAGTTCTATGAGTATAAACTTCTCCACATATTAAAAAATGGAACCACCCTTTATCAAATTTATCTTTAACTTCTTGATCGGCCATTATATAATTCATAGAATTTTGTCCTATTATAGCACGATTGTCTACATAACTAGTTTCAAATAATTCTTCTATTGATGCTGGGGTTTCTACTTCTGCAGGATCCATTCCTGTATCTATACCAGCTTCAGCTGCTCTGTTAGCAAATTGCTGTTGTAAACTTCTATATAACTGTTCGTTTTTTTGTTCTTCTTTTATGGTTACAGCATCTGCATTTAATACACTTACAGTAAAATTGAGAGGCCTCTTAGCTTTCTCTCCTAGTAAGAGGTCAACTATAGGTTTTATTATGGGGTAGTTTCGCATCTCTGATGGAAAATTTTTACGAGCTTTGCCGTAGGGCTTAAGAACGTATCTATAGTCATCCTCATCAATTATACCGTTATAGAAATCATAAAGTCTTTTTAGATTATCTTTTCTCGCGGAATACGCGTGTCCAGTGTTAGAGAGATTAATGTATGCTTCTACACAATCTTCTCTCCACTGTTTATTTTTTTTAGCTATAGGCATTTTCTGCCTAGGTAAACTACTGTTTATTTCGTGCCCCATAATTTTACAAAATTAAGCATTTTTATTGAATATTCAACTTTATCTCTATATTTCTATTTATCCTTTATAATATAACACTAATAATAATTTTTTTCAAACCAATCATTAGCAGAGTTATCTTCTAGTATTTCTTTAACTTCCGCGTTATATAACTCTCGCGTATGAAACATACCTATCATAAACGCCATAACACGATCAAAGTTACCTGCGTGATTAAATTTAATTAATTCCGTTATTAATGCAGGATCATATATTTTATGTAGGTTTAAAGTTTGAGTACCATCTTCATTAGTTCTTCTAACTGAATTTAACCAATCTCTAATATACAATTCTCCCTGACGCTTTCTTGCCTCAGTCATGTGCATACCATATTGTCTTCTAACAGTTCTGGATTGTAATTCCTTTTTATCTAACATTTCAAACTCTTCTTCTAATCTATGTAACTTTCTATGTCTTTTAGCGTACGCTATAACCTCTCCCCTATCATTCTCAAATCCTATCTTAGCATTAAAGTAATCAGCCATTAAAAATAAGTTTCTGTTATACTCGTCTTGTGTATCTGGTCTTCCTACATAAGAAGCTACTATAAGATCATCTGGTTTTGATATATTATTAATACGTTTAATTACATATGCAGCACCTAACGACGTAGAATCTGCTGATTGATTTTGTCCATAGGGGTCATGGCATACTATATACATATTATGTGGAGTTTGCATTTCTCTATTTTTATATGGAGCTTCATACACTACAACATTACCTTTAATATGATCATCTTTTCTATGTGGGAATTTTAATAAAGGTCTCGCATCTCCATCTACTGTAAACTTTATTTCTCCTTTTGCCCCATAATATAAGTTACCATAAGTCCCTACAGAATGCAAATCATTAGCTTTCAATCTGTTATAATGTTCCTGCAGAGATGCTATATCAAACAAATTAGCTGTCACTTGTAAAGTAGCTTCTTGAGGGGAGAAAGGATGCTCCGCTATATATTGGTCTAATGATTTTGCATCCGCAGCACCCTTTTTCTTTTCCCTCATTCCTTTTTCATACTCAACTGCATCTAGATCTAATGAGTTCCCATTATCATCTATAAATCCATCTAAATTAGTTTGTATAGGAATAAAATATCCACATGTACTTCCCATAGCCCCTTCATCCCACACATTTTCATATTCCATACAATCGTATGCAGCGGGTTGATAAAATATTTCCTCCATAGCTTCAAAGTCAGATCCTTCTGTACCACCTGTTCCAAAAGCTACCATTAATCCTAATGTCTTTGCTCCTTGTCTCATTGTTGGCATTGTTACTTCCCACGCTTTTAATAATCCTGGGAAAGATCCTGCCTCTTCAAAAAATACCAATTCACCTGCTTTACCCCTTACTTTATCTGGAGCATCTTTTAATGATACTCCCATAATTTGAGATTTCATTCCCATTTCAATGTCTACACCATTAACTTTCTTTTTATATCCAGACATCTTACTCATTTCTCTGTCTCTTAATCGTGGCTGAGCCCATGCTGTATGATCATCTATAAAAGATAGAAACTCCCAAGCTTTTGAAAGTAATCCATCTCCTATTAAGAATTCTTTTGAAGAAGCAAATACAAAATTCTTAGAGTTCTTTATAAAGAAATAGTTACGTGCAAGCATAGATCCTGCTTTATAAGAATATCCCTTACGTCTTGCTTTTAGGACTATCATATGTTTATTAGCTGCTCTAGCTTTATCTATTTCTTGAAAATATTGCCAATCTCCATCATAAAAAGCAGGAAACGTTCTCTCACGTTTAGATTGTATTGTTCCATCTGGTAAGGTTTCATCAATGGCCCTATCAATAGGACAGTAATTTAAATAAAAGTAATGAAATCCAGTTACATGTAATTCATCCTTAGTATATCCATACATACATCTCTTTTTCTCCTCATCCCAAAATTCAAAATACTCTCGCGTACCAGGAAGCGCATCAGTATAATACCCATGATTAATGAATGTCACCGCAGCAGGGCGTATTCTATCTATGTTATTGAACTTTCTCAAGTCTATTTTTAACTTTCATAAGGTCTGCACATTTTTCGTATTCTTCAGTAGATGTAAAGTATTCTATTATTAGATCAACTACTCCACCAGTTATACTTCCCTGGTCCATAGGATCAAAAGGTAAAGGATAATTTTCTATATTATCCGCTTCCAATTCATAATAGATATCATCTATTGTTTTCTTTCTCGTTACAAATTCATATGCATTTCTCATAGCTAAATCATACATCTCGATGTCTTCTAAAAAATCCATTATTAATTACTTATTTATATTCTACCTGCCCTTTAATTAACCAAAAATTACAAATATATTTATCATTACTTATAGGGATATGTCCTTTATGTAAATGTGTAGATCCAGCTGGAAAAATAACTAACGTACCTTTTGTAGGTTTAACTTTCATTTTTTGGAAATAAAAACCTGTCTCTCCCCCTTCCTCTACATCATTTAAATAAAACATGCATACTAATACTCTAGTATTTTCTGGATATTGAAATCCATTATCTTCATGCCATGCATGAAAACCATCAGTACCTTTATTATACTTTTTCATAAGTATATCATATTTCCAAATACTATATTTAGTAAATAAATGATCTTTTAATACTGTATCTGGTTCATTTTCAATTCCTCCATGACGCCACAAAGGATATTGTTTTACATATTTTAGTAAATTGTCTTCTACACTTTTCTGTAAGGCAGGAATAACTTCTTCCTTAATGTGTTCTTTGTCTACATTTAACAGATTTAAATCTGTACTTTGTTTTATGTTTGGATTGTGTCCACTTAGTATTCTTCCATTCCATGTTTCCTCAGTAGTAAAACATTCTATCATCTGATCACAAATTGAATCAGAAATAGCATTCTCATAAACTTTTATAAAATTATCATCCATTACATATTATATTTATTAACTTCAACTCCGCCTCTGTTTGTATTTGCGGCTTGTTCTTCTTTTCTAACTATATCTTCTAACCTAGTTAAACCATCTACTACTTTTCCCATCTTTTCAATATTATTAATCAGATCTTTTGCATGATAAATAGGTTTACCATTATCATCCATCATAGTAAGATCTATATCTCTAAAATATTTTTCCAATTTAACAATAGCTCCTCTTGCAGCTTTAAGTAATCTTACTGCTGATGTTTCAAGTAATTGTTCGTACTTATCACATCCACTGAAAACTTTTGAAGACGGAGTCCACTCTTTATCTCCATAAAGACTAATCTTAATTTCTTTTATTCTTTGATCCCATTCATAAACTGCAAAAGGAGAGTTATGATTAATCATAAAGTATATGAATGCTAACTCTTGAGGTTTTAATTTCTTAAATTCAACAATAGATAATGCATATGCACTGGGTACAGCTTTGTTATCTGCTATTACTAGTAACTCTTTCATATTCCTTTTCTAATTCTATTATTAATTTTCTATCTCCAAACATAGGTTTAGCTCGTCTTTGTTTTTCATATTCTTCAGGTTTAAAGATGCACTTAACCTCTTTAATACTGTTATCAGGATTTCTTTTAATTATCCATCTTCTACCCCTTACTGTTCCTTGTTTTTTTAACGCTATTCTTAAACTCATATTTTATTTTTTATATTTAAAGATCTTACCTGTTATTAAACATAGCCATTTATCTTTTTCTGTGAATACTTGTCTCATACAATCCGCATTATGAATACCAAAATAATGCAGCCACTTATATTTACGTAGGATTCTTCTCATTTGTTTTTTTTATTATATGTGATAACCTCCCCTGTTTAACAGAAAAGATTCCAAAATATGGTAGCCTAACGGCGTCAAATTTACCTTCTTTTATTATACCAGCCAAATATTTAAATTGATAATTTACAATTTTCTCTATTTTACTGAGAGGTAAATCATATTTATTAGCTAGTTTATATATGATTAATTTTTTATCCAATGTTGTACGTATCAGTACCTCTTTCTACAAGTGTTAATTTTACTATCCCATCTGGATACAATTCTTTTAGAGCATAAATTCTATGCTGTCCTTCTCTAATAACAAACTCTAATTCTAGTTCCCATTCTGACCAATGCTTTGTACCTGTTCTTCTCACTGCTGTTATAGGCTCTGTTATACCGTTTTCTTGAATATCCTTTTTTAAACGTTTAAAATCATATACTGGTTTTCCTTCGTTCTCTGAAGTTTTCCAATCGTTAACTATTATAGGAGCAAGTTCTAATTCAGATAAACTAACCCATACTATTTCAAAATCTGGAGTATCAATTTTTTTAGACATTTATCATATTTGTTCTTTCCATCTTGGTGGATTGTCTGGACAAGTTGTTGTTTTCCATTTTGCTTTATGTTCAATAAGACATCCACATTTTCCACATCTCATTTTTCTCTTCAGTAGTAAAGGACATGCATTACATTCAGCTAAACGATCTTCATAATCTTCTTCAGATACATTAGGTTGCCCCTGTGCTATGTATGTTGTTAACTCTTTACTGAAATTCTTTGCCATCTCCCACATACTTGGGGGTGTAACATTAAGTTCTTCATTTTCATTACTCATAATCTTCTTCTATTTTAAGTGATAACAAAGTTCCTTCTGGACTTTGTATAATTAGTATATTGTACGGCTCTATATAAAATATAGAAAAAACTAGTCCTTCTAGCCTAACCTTGTTTAATTCTGATTCTGACATCGGTAACATTTAAATGTAATAATTTGTTTAGGATATATTTTTTATTTTTAAGGCTTACTACGCCTTTATCTTTAAATCTCTTTACATAATTATTCAAAGTATTATAGTCACTTATCTTCAATTCTTTTGCAGCCTTTTTTTTGTTCTCAACAGAACATAAATTACCGCCTTTGTTATTAATACTTACATCTATTAACTGACCTAAAATCTCAAGTTCTTTATCTGTTAGGTTGAAAATACCATTCCAAATACGAAGTCGCTTAATTGTTGTATCTGCTTTAATTGTTATATTCATTTTTAATATTGATTTTTGCTCTACCGTTAGTTATACTAATAGTAGAATGATTTGCTTGTTTGTTAAATTCGTCTATGTGTTTATCCATATCTACTCTACCACATACAAAAGACAGGAATACTTCTAATTCTCTAGCGGATGCCTTTAAATTATCTCGTAACTCTATATTTACTCCAGCTGTGTCTAATAGTGCTTGAAAGTCTTCTATAGATATTGTTACTTGCCCCTTTAAATTTTTCATTGTAGTATACCTAATACTTGATGTTCTCCTACCATTAAGTATTCTTTTCCTTCTATAGTAGCTCTAACCGCTTCTGTGCGGGGATCTATCATAACAGTATCTCCTTTTTTAACGAAGATACATTGAGGCCCTGCAGCTAATACTTCTAATATATTAGACTTCTTAGAGTTTTCTAAAGCAGTGGTTTCATCTAAAATGATTCCTGATTCTGTCTCTGTGATTGTTGGATCTGGGAGGATTACCCAAACTCCATTTGGTGTGAAATTCATATTTTCTATATTTATTTGTTTGTGCAAAGATATAAAAATATATTTTATATAAACAAATAAATAATAAGAAACTTTTAAACATCCTAAAAAGGATATAACTCTCCCCCTAGGATTTCTTTTTCAAACTTGGATTTCGATCTAGCAGTGCTCCTTTTAAGGGGACCCAGGGATACTATAATTAGTGTTAATTCACCTCACCTACCTATGTGAAATGTATCCCAACTAGAACTTATACGCTTGTTCTTTTGCAACTACCGGAGAAAACTCTATCTCTATTTAAGACTACAATCCGATGTCTTTTCCCATTTTTGGTTACCAAGGGATGAATAATGTTGCGGTGCAAAAATACAAAAACTTTCCAATAAAAAAAATAAAAACTAAAAAAATAATTTTTGGGAGGGTTTGTGAACGTGTGAAGGTCCTCAAAACAACACCCCCCTTATCCTTTACGTATGGGTGTACCCCCACATAATATTAAACAAAGTTTAACTTAAATCAATTTATCCTATGGAAAATTACTTCTTGGTTACTAAGGTTAGTAACACATTCAAGTCCAAGAAATCTGGACGTGACTGCATCTCTATCACTGGTCGTGATAGCAAAATGAACAAGACACAGAGTGTGTCTACTGATACATCATTCCAATTGAATGACGTCTTTACCGTCAACGATGACGGATTCTTTGAGAAAGAAGAGGATCTTACTGTTCTCAAACGTGTAAAGAAGAAGTTAGCTTCTTATCTTACACTAATAAAAGGGTTATAAAACCCTTTTTTTTAATATAAACATAACTAAAAGGTTTGACCTAACCTTAGAGAGGTAGGATTAGCACTGTTCTTGTGAGCGTGCTGTCCTACACTCAGGGTCATATTTGAGGCAAGTATTACGACTGCTCAGTTCTCAGACATTACATTAATATAACACTTACACTTAATTGACACATTAAAACACATTTAAATTATGGATGAATTCAAAGACTTATGTCTTATCGACAAACTGTTACATTGTATAACTAAATCATTAAACTGGGATGCACATCCTGGCAGTGATGATAAACAATATAGAAACTTCTGGACTGATGATGAAATAGAATTTAGAAACACTCACTTTGATGTTATTAATGAGATGAGTGTTACTATCTATCAATACAATCTAAAAAATAACGATAGAATGTTCTCTAAAGATACATATGCTACTGGACAAACAAGAGGAAGACCAATAGGGTCATAATTACAACAATATATACTCCATTGACAAATGATCTATTAATATGCTTTATGCTAACGTAGACGGTGGAGTATATATTGTTTAATCTAAAACATAATAAGATGAAGAATAAACTAAGTGATGTGAATTGGATGCGTATAATTATATTTATATTAATACTAATAATAGTATCAATTATTACATCATGTTCACCTAAATTAACACCACATCAGACACAAATAGACTATGAATTAGATAAAGCATATCTAGAGTATAGTTATACAAGAGATAGTTTAATAATAGAATACTATAAAAAACAAATCAAATGAATTTAGAAATAGCAGGAATGTTACAAGATAATAATGATACTATCTATGAACTAAAGAACAGAGTTGAAGAATTAGAATATAAACTAAGTAAAGAGAAATTCAAATCAGGACCAGACTATAATCATCTTCACTTACAAACTCTTAAACGCACACTAGACTACTTACAGTCTGCATATAAACACAGTAATAAAACAACTATAAATAAAGCTAAACATGATGAGTTAATACAAGACTTAATCAAAGTAGTTGTAGCATTAAAAGTTAATACTGTATTATGAATAAAGAACTAGTGAAGCATTTCGTAAGAGAAATGAAAGAGGAACAAGAATGGTATGAAAGATATAAACGTAATCACATTGAATTTGATAATTACTTTAAATATAGTGGTAGAGTAGAAGAAAGTAAAGCATTAATAACTCAATGGAATTACAATAAGAACCATAATTGTAATGATTTACACGAACAGTATATAAAAGTACATAGATATAAACAACCAAAAATATATTAATCATGGCAAATTATAAATTACCAAACATTCAAGTATTAACTCAAAAAGAGTTAAATAAACTGCCTAGAGCAGATAGATGGAAATACAGAGCTGATTGTTTAAAAGCAGCAAGATTCTGGATGATCAAAAATAATAACATTCAAATATATGATTGTATTGATAAAGTAGAATTATATATGGAAGGTGGATATAAAATGAGTAAAATGCTAAAGAAATAGTGTTTTAAAGAAATGGGGCTTAACCCGATAAGTATAGTAATATACCTAAAGACATAGTGTTGGAATCTATGTTGCCAATTACGGTCAATTTAAGCAAGCAGGATACTACACAGCACCAAGGGTCAACTGACTGAGGGTATGTGTATTTCTTCTATTTTAGTGGGAGAGATGAGCTAGTGATAGCAATAGGAAACAACTGTAGATTTAGTTCTGAATTAACTGTCGAGTTAATGAAGAGTATGAATCAGTATGATGGGCAATCTAGAGAATAGATATAACCTGAAATACCATAACGATGAAAAGTTATATGTGAGTAGTATAGTATTTTGTCTCTCAAAAGGCGACGAAACTATAGAATAACCACTACTTGCGCCAATAATAATAACAACTAAAAAAGAACAAGTGTTGTTCCGTTATGAATGAAAGATGACTAAGTCTGGACTCAAATAAGAGAATTCAGGTGCATTGATACCTCAAGTTGATATGTATTTCAAGAGAAAAGCAGGTATGGGCCCTAGAACCTATCACCTCGTCTAAGTATCTTGTGAGTAATTTATAACGTTAAGAGTGATTAGCTATACTAATCGTCATTGCACAATACTATTGGAGACAATAGTGGATAAGTTGTTAACCTGCCTTGGGGTGGGAATTAAACAACGAAAGATGTGTATTAAATGGTGTAATCTCAGCCCATTTTATTTATTATAAACTAAAATCAATTAACCATTAAAATCATTAAATTATGTATCCAAGAAACATCAAAAAAAATTCAAAAGAAGTGCTTTTAGAAGCTCTAAATCAGAGTAATACAGGAGCACTAATGAAAGAACTACTACAATTCAAAGGGTTTGACAAAGCTCAAATTGATGGAGTCTTCAAAGTAGTACACGCAACACCTAATCCTCCAGTAGCATTACAAGTAATACTAGGATTATACAAAGAACCAAAGTTTAATAGACTATCTTACCTAAGAAATAGAGAATGTTTCTTCTTAGGATATGAAGCATTAGAATACGAAGACAGTCAAATATCTTATACTTACAGAGAACCAGTTACACAGAGTTGTTGGTATGATCCCAAAGTGTTTACTACAACTGATGAACACGGAGTAGAAACAATGGATTCTCAAGATTATATTAAAGACAATCTACAAAAAGAATATGATCATGATTCATACAATGCATATTTAGGACCAGATAAACAAAATATTGTAATTACAAGTAAAGGTAGATTAACAACTAAAAATGCTACTTGTAGTCCTAGAGAATGGATTCGTGGATTAAATGATGAATCAAATCCTGTAGATCTAAGAACTAAATTAAATACTTTCTCTGCTGATCCAAAAAGTTATGAACTTATACCAGCTCTTGTTGGTAAAGAATCAGTAAGCGTAAATCCAAATTGGAAACGATGAACAAGACTTGGTATTTTAAAGAGAAATATATCCTAACTCTTGGGTATGAAACAAAAGTATGTGCATTAGGATTTGCATGGGACAAAGGGTTTACACTAATATTAACCGTATTTTTTATAACAATTCAAAAGACATGAAAACAATATTAGAACTCTCATCAAATAACCTCAAACAACTTAAATATTATAAATGGTTAACCTCCATATATTTAAAAGAAATTAAACTACTACGAATTGCAGTAGTTTTATTATCAATTATACTTACAGTAGTATTAATAGTACTTGGTACTACTGTAAGTTCTATTTAATTAGACAAGTATCACGACACCCAAACATTTATAAACCGTATAATTAAATAACACGTAAGAACATGAAAATCAAACTAAAAGGCATCTGTGTAGATATTAATAAGCCTAGAAATCTGTCTGAACTACTAAAATTAAGAGTAGTTTGTATGTCAGAGTACTACACATCTAAAAAAGCAAAAAGAGAATTATTAGAAATGATAATTCACATAATTGACAGGAAAGTTGATATCGACTTCAAACAACCTGCACTAGAAACCAGTAAAATCAAAACATTTAATTAACCCGTAACCTTGATAAAGAAATCAGGTTACACAAAACATGTAAATCATGAACACAATTAACAGTGGATCTTTAGAAGATCTAAAAGCAGGAGATACTCTCCTAGTAAACGCAAGACAAGTGAATGGAGGTAAACTTCATTTAGAGTTCGCAGAAATTATTCAAATCAATGCAAAACCAATGAACGCATTAACATTACTGAACAAATCAGATGAACGATTCAGTTCAAGTGCTAGAAGATCTTGGTTAACAGCTGAACCAGCTGATGCAACAGAAGTTTTAGGTATTAATCTTGGTAGCGACGCAGCTTGGGAAGTTACAGAGAAAGGAGAAATGTTAGAATTAAACATTTTAAATCCTGCTTATAACAACGTCAGATTCAGAGTTGTAGTAGATGAAACTACTACTGCTAGTGAATGGCAAGAAGAGAATATAGAAACTGCAGCTAAAAGAAAGGGTAAAGATGGAGATTATATTACTCATGAAGGTAAATACATATTCTCTAATACTGATGTAGTTATGACAAATGAAGAAACAAAAGAACTACACACATTTTTACAACCAGATTCTATAACAATAGAAGCTGAAGGAAAAGCCTCTGTTACTACATCTAAATTAGATGCTGTAGGAGAGACTAATATGATTCTATAAAGTAATTTTTTATAGTTTACACTTTGTTTTAATATAGGGGGACATAGACCATCCCCCTATATTATTTATTATTATATTATTTGGTGGTTATTAAAAATATTTGTATATTTGCCGCGTAAGTATAATGGATGTGTTTATAGTCAACTTTAATTAAAAACCTACAAAGGGGAGAGAAATCTTCCCTTTGTTATTAAAAATCAATCACTTATGGCTTACAAATTAGTAACAAACACCGATGAAATAATAGAATATTGTAGAGATAAAAAGACATTAGGAATAGACACAGAAACCAATGGATTAGATTTTACTACTAATATAATGACTATGTTTCAAATTGGAGATGAAGAAAATCAGTTTATTATAGATACAAGAGTAACCAGTATAGAACCATTAAAAGAACTTTTAGAAAGTAATGATATTGTAAAGATATTTCACAATGCTAAATTTGATTATAAATTTATAAGACATACTGCAAATATAAAATGCAATAACATTTATGATACAATGTTAACTGAGAAAGTAATCTATTGTGGTACAAAATTAGGATTCTCTCTTGGTAATTTATGTCAAAGATATTTAAACCTAGAACTAGATAAATCTACTAGACTATCATTTATAAATATGGCTGATACTAAATTTACAGATGAACAGATAAAATATGGTGCAGAAGATGTTAAACACCTATGTAAAATAAAAGATTTACAACAGAATAGAATAGCGCAATTTGAACTTGAAAATACAGTTGCTCTTGAAAATGATGCTGTGTTAGCATTAGCTGACATAGAATATAATGGGTTAGATGTAGACGAAAGTAAATGGTTAGGACTAGAAGAAATCAATTCTCGCAAAGCTATAGAGTTAGCAAAAGAATTAGATGAACTGATTTTAACTGATATAACTCTGTCTAAATTTGTAAATAAATATGTGCAAGCAGATTTATTTATACCTACTGATGAAATAAGAACTGTAGATGTTAAATGGACATCACCTAAACAAGTGCTTGAATTGTTTCAAACATTTGTACCTAAATTGGATAATGTTAATGGTAAAGAGCTTATTAAATATGGATCTAAGTTCCCTATCATATATAAATATATAAAATATAAAGAGGCAATGAAATTGTGGACATCTTATGGAGAGAGCTTCTTTAAGAATTTTAGTGGAGATGGTAAGATACATACTAATTTTCACCAAATACTAGATACAGGTAGAATAAGTAGTAGTAAACCTAATATGCAACAGATACCTGCAAACAATAGTTTTAGGAACTGTTTCATCGCACCTGATAAATGGAGCTTTGTAAGTGCTGATTATTCAAGCCAAGAGTTAAATGTAATTGCTTTTGGATCTAAGGACCCAGTTTGGATTAAAGCTTTAGAAGACGGACAAGACTTGCATTCAACCTGTGCTGAGCTAGTATATGGTAACCAATGGATAACAAGTGCAGAAGATGACTGCTTATACATGAGTAATAAAGAAAAATGTAACTGTGCTGCACATAAAAAACTTAGAACAAATGTCAAAACAATCAACTTTGGACTCGCTTATGGTATGGGTCCTAATAAGCTCGCTGATACCCTTAATATTAATATTAGCGATGCTAAGCTCCTTATTGAAAAATATTTTAAAGCTTTTCCTGCTATTAAGGGCTTTCTGGAGAAGTTAGGGAACTACGGTAAGAGATATGGCTATATTAAAACATTTCCTCCTTATAATAGGAAGAGATGGTTTACTAACTGGTACCCAAAGATATGGGATAACAAGTCGTCAACAATGGAACTTGGTAGTATCGAGAGAGCTAGTAAGAACACACCTATTCAAGGAGCTAGTGCTGATATGACTAAGAGAGCTTTAATACTAATGCGTGAGCATATAGATGTAAATGATGCACCTGTTAAACTAGTAATGACTGTACATGATCAGATAGACACTATATGTCAAGATGACTATGTAGAAGAATGGTCAAAAGACATGAAACATTTAATGGAAGTAGCTGCTAAAGAGATAGTAACAAATGGCTTATTAGAAGCTGAAGTAACAGTAAATAATTGTTGGACAAAATAAAAATAAAGATGAAAATAAAAATGAAATTAAATGAAACCAAAGACAATGAACAGAAGAAAGCGCTTAATGCGTGGGCTGATAATAATGGTATTGGTAGTCTCATTGCTGGTACCGGCTTTGGTAAGTCAAGATGTGGTGTGGCTGCCATTAACTACATTCTTAGGAGCAATCCTTCTACTAAAGCACTGGTTTTAGTTCCCACGATTCAATTGCAAGAACAATTTGAAGATGAGTTTCATAAATGGGGGTACTCTCATTGCCTAGACAGCGTAGATATTATGTGTTATCAGTCTGCATATAAATTGCAAGGACAGCACTATAGTATAGTTGTATGTGATGAAATACATTTAGGCTTGAGTAAAGAACATAGAAAGTTCTTCAGTATGAACACTTATGATAACCTATTATGTATGACAGCAACAGAGCCAGAAGAGCTTGAGTATAAACATATACTACGTAAGTTAGCTCCTACAATTTATAACATCTCTTTAGATGAGTGTGTAAAGTTAGGTTTAGTATCTCCTTATGAGATTAATTGTATACCTATAAAATTAACAGACACTGAGCGTGAAGAGTATAAGAAAATAAACAAGATGTTTGTATACTATAAGTATGAATTAGGAATGTTTGATGCATTTGACAAAGCTAAAGAACACTTAAATAATACACATGCTGATCCTCAAGACAAAGCAAATGCCGCTAACTTCTTTGGAACTATTCGTATGCGTAAAAAGATAATAGATTCAGCAGAGAATAAGCTAGAGAGATTTAAAGAGCTTGTAACTGATAATACTGATAGTAGAATTATCTCTTTTGGTGGTATTAATGCATTTACTGATAAAATGTGTGCAGCTGTAGATCCCTTAGCAGTTGTATACCACAGTGGAAAGACTGTCAAGCAAAGAAAATTAGCATTAGATGCTTTTAAAGAAGGCAGTATAAATGTGCTATGTAGTACTAAAGCTTTAAACCAAGGTTTAGATATACCTGACGCTAATATGGGTATTATATGTGGGATCACAAGTAAAGGGTTATCAATGATACAACGAGTTGGAAGACTTGTTAGATTTCAAGAAGGTAAAACCGGTACAATATATATTCTCTATGTAGAGGATAGTCAAGAAGAGACGTGGCTTAAGAAAGCAGTAAAAAATCTGAATAATGTAAACTGGCTAAAAGCCTAATTAATAACCTTTAAAATTTATAAATATGGAAATTCCTTTAAACTATTTAATGTTCATTGTTATGTTTTATCTAGCAGTGACAAATGAATTTATTCAATTCATATCAACCAAAGATGGTCTGTACCTCAGACTGATGCAAAAATCAACTGATATATATATGGAAGATGACGAGCAAAAATATAGTGAGAGTAAACTATATAGAGTCATTTTATTAATACCATATAGACAAAGATGAAGATAGAAGTAAACTTAGACTTATTGAAAGACAGTCAGATTAGCGCTGATGATTTCATTTCTTTATATCTATTATATCGTAACGGATATTCTATCTTTAAAGAGCTTAAGTTAAACCCTAATTGGTTAGACTTACAAGCTAAAGGCTATGTAAAAATTGGAGCAACTGTTGAAAACAATATCATTAGACAAGAGTTTATTGATTTGTTTTCAGGTAGCTTTGACTCCATGTTTGCTGAGCTGTTAAGTACGTATCCTATGAAGGTAAATTCTCCCGCCAGAGGTATACGAATACTGCATGCTAAAGATCCCGCATCAAAGGCTAACCAAAAGAGTAAAGCAAAATATCGCAAGCTTATTGGTACCCAGGTACATGAACATAAACGCATTATGAAACTGTTAGATGTTCAATTGACTGTAGAGCGAGATAACTTAGGATACTTACAAAATTTAGAAACCTGGTTAAATAATCATACTTGGGAGAAGTATGAGGATATTGACAAAAACACAAATGACAATGGAAATAGAATCACAAGATCCCTTTAAAGACAGAGGGTTTAAAAGTATTAATAAAGCTATTAGTGCATCTCTTTATCAGGTACAAGACGGAATGAACGGTACAAGGTCTGTATATCCTACTAAATGGAAGAGATTAAATAAAAATTTATTAGGAGGATTACAACCTGGTAAGATGTATGTAATAGCTGGTAGGCCCGGCGTAGGTAAGTCAGCTTTTAGCAATCAGATGATATTTGACTTGTTAGATAACAATAAAGGTAAGAAATTACTAGTATTATATTGGAGCTTTGAAATGCCAGGATATCAACAGATACTTAGAGCCGGTGCAAAAGGAACTCATAAAGAAGTGAGTCAATTATTATCTGTAGAGCATAAATTAGAAAGACAAGAGTATGAGAAGTTTAAGAAAGAAGTACTTAAGTACGCTCATTACCCTATCTATTTTAATAATGTACCTAGAGATATGGAGTTTATTAAGAAATCTAATATAGACGTAACTAATAAACGACCTGACCATACTATTATAAATGTATTTGATCACTCTAGGCTTATATTAAGTGAGAAAGAACATGAACTACAGAAGCTTAATGATGTATCTAAAGGATGTATGTGGTTACAAGCTAAGATGGGCACTATAAACATTTTGATCTCTCAGCTTAATAGGAACATAGAACAAGAGCACCGTGCTAAAGCACAGTACCAACCACTGCTAACAGATTTATTTGGAGGCGATAGTATTGGCCAGGATGCTCATGTTGTAATGATGCTACAACGACCTAATGATCTATATGGAATCACAGAGTTATATTGTGATGAAGATCCAATGGGACTGTTAGCAATACATGTAGAAAAGAACAGAGATGGACTACTTGGTATGATACCATTTGAAGCAGAAATGTCTACATTTACAATTAACGAAAGAAAAAATAAATAAGATATGATAACATTAACAATTATTACTGTAGGTGCCGTAGGATTTGTGTTAGGACTTTATGTATCCTCTCAGATTATAGAGCACGTAGATAGCAATATTAACCATAAGAAGTTTTTACGTAACTTAAGAGACTTTGATAAAAAACAAGACAATGGGCAAGAGAAAAGCCGTAGAGATTTATAATAATCTTACAGGTACAATTAACAAAATGGATAACCGTGATGTGATTAGACCAGAGAATGATAAAATGTTTGATCACCCTAGAGCAAAGCGCTCTAGGCTAGTAAGTACACGAAATAAAATTAAAGAAAAATTTAACTTAACAAAAAAAGATGGAATTACCAACTAGTAAGGTAAAGGCGAGCCGTAAATCGCCTAAGAACATGATAATATATGGTCCCCCTAAGATAGGTAAGACTACTATGTTATCCCAATTAGAAAACTGCCTAATTATTGATCTAGAAGATGGTTCAGACATGTTAGACGCTTTGAAAATTAAAGTATCTAATTTAAAAGAACTTGCTGATGTAGGTCGAGAAATTATTAAGCAGGGAAGACCATATAAATATGTAGCTATTGATACTATCTCTAAATTAGAGGAATGGTGTGAAGAAGAAGCAAAGAGTATTTATATGAAAACTCCGATGGGTAAAAACTTTGAAACAAAGAATCCAGGTATGTCTATACTATCATTGCCAAATGGCGGTGGCTATTTATATTTAAGAATAGCGTATAAAAAATGGTTAGATAGATTGAATACACTGGCAGACCATGTTATCTTAGTTGGACACTTAAAGGATAAAATGCTTGAGAAGAAAGGTAAAGAGGTTGCTGTTAAAGACCTTGACTTAACTGGTAAGATCAAGCAAATCACATGCGCTAACGCTGATGCAGTTGGTTATATATATAGAGAAGGTGAAGGAGAAACTATGGTTTCTTTTGATTCTATGGATGATGTAACTGCAGGCTCTAGATGTAATCACTTAAAAGGTAAGGTCATGCCTTTAGAATGGCCAGAAATATTTATAGATTAATTAATTAAAAATTAAAAGAAATGATTGAAGCAACATCAAATGCGCCAGTTGCCGCGCAAGAAACTCCCGCAACAATTACTACTACTATGATCTTAGCAGATTTAGACAATGGTATTGGTAGAGATGGTATTAAAGTAAAGTACGGATTAGAAACTTGGGAAGTAACGCAAATATTCCAACACCCTGCACTGAAAGGTAAGAAAGCTAAGAGAGTTAAAAAATTATCTTTTAACTTTGTAGATGATACAGAAACAGCTGCAGATCCTAATCAAACTAGTATACCTGTACCTACTATTGACGATACTCTAGAACTAGTAGCAGAGCAACAAGCTGAAGAGTTTGGTGAAGACGAAGACGAAAACTTAGAATTTTAACCCTTAAAAATTAGACAATGATAAAAAGCAATGATAGTACCCAAGAGGTAGTAGGAGCAGGAATGAAATTATATTCCGGCTTAACAAACATGGAAGTAATGACTGTAAATCCTACATTACAACAATTACATGATTTAGGAATAAACTTAAAAACAGAACCTAACTATTTTATAGAATTAAATGGTGAGGAGTATTTTAAAGTTACATTCTGGTTAAAGAATTCAGATATTACTACTAGATTTGAAATCTTAACTCAACCTAAAGAAAGAACTTCACAAACAGGTAAATTTCAATGGATCAACAATGTTGGTCAAGCTACCTGGTCTGCAGAAGAGCCAAGTTATGACTGGTGGAAAGCTGAAGGACAGAGAAAAGCTTATGTAGGAGAAGAGACTTTAGTAGAATTTGTAAAAGCGTGGGCTAATGTAGCATCTGGTGATGATGTATCCTTTGAAACTATAGGAGAAATTGTTAAAGGTAATGTTACTGAGATCCAAACTTTAGCTAAAGTTTTAGATAAGAATACTATAAGAGTGTTAGTAGGAGTAAAGGATGGAAAATATCAATCTGTATATACAAAGCATTTTGGAAGAGTAAAGCCTCAAAGAGATAATTTATTTATAAAGAAGCTATCTGATGAGTATGGAACTTTTAATGCTGAATTCAATTCAGATTTAATATGGGGAGAATTTACACCTCAACTAGCAGTACCAACACCAGATCCAGATTCTAATGGTATATTTACGGATACACCATCAGAAGGAGATGACTGGTAATTAATATAGAAAGGGGGGAAGCTCATGGGCTTGTGTACACAAAAGGCCAGATAAAACGTGGAGTCCGCTGGTTGGGTTGTACCCCTTTTCTTTTTAAATTTAACTATATGCCAATTATTAATAGAGATAGTGATGCACATCTGTGCACTGAAAAAATACTTGAAAAGATTTCAGCTTATGACATTTTTAAGTACTACTGCACAGTTTTTAAGAACGTTAAAGAAAAGTTCTGCAGTGAATTAAGAGGAGATAAAAATCCCTCAGCTTCTATTATAGAATGGAAGAGTTCTTTGTTGTATAAAGACTTTGGGTATCCTGAACATACATTTGACTGCTTTGGATATATTATGGCAAAATATTCATGTGGGTTTTATGATGCCTTGTTGATTATAGATAATGATTTCAATCTTAATTTAGCTTCTCGTAAGTCAGAGATTAATTTCACAATGGGATATGTAGGTTATAAATCTAATATAAAAATACAGCCTAAACAAGAAACTATTATAAGAAAGAGAAGACGTAAGTGGGCTAAAGAAGATAAAGAGTTTTGGAGTAAATATTTTATAACAAAAAAGACATTAATAAAATTTGATGTAGAACCTATTGATTATTATTGGATTAATTTACAACGATTTAAATGTGATAAAATGACTTATGTTTATACAATAGGAGACAAATATAAGATTTATGCACCTTATTCAGAGTATAAATGGGCCAGTAATACAAATACAGACTCTATTCAAGGATGGGATCAATTGCCTGCAACAGGGGATGTTTTAATAATTACCTCATCGCTAAAAGATGTGATGTGTTTGTATGAACTAGGCTTCTTTGCAATAGCTTTTCAAAGTGAAGTTTTAATGCCTAAAGAAGAGATAATATTAGAATTAAAACGTAGATTTGCAAATATAATTATATTCTACGATAACGATTTTGACAAAGAAGAAAATACCGGTCAAACAATGGCCAATAAAATCTGTTCTCTTTATAGCGTACAAAACATCTTTTTGGAACCTGAGTTTGAGACTAAAGATATCTCGGATTTTGTCAAAACTTATAGAGATAAAGAACTTGCTAAATCTTTAATAGCACAAGACATATTAAAAAAATGTATAAAATATGAAGAAGAATAATAAGATTAGAAATGCAACAAGTAAAGTTTATAAGAATATTAAATTCCGTTCAAAATTAGAATTATTTACCTACAAAGAATTTGAGAAAGCTAAAATTAAATCATTATATGAACAAAAGAAATTTGTTTTAATGACTGGATTTCACTTTACAAATGGATGTGTTGAACCTAAGAAAAAAGGATACATGGATATAACTGCTAAAGTTAGGGATATAACTTATACTCCTGATTTTGTAGATCCTGATGGTAAATGGATAGTAGAAGTTAAAGGATATGCTAATGATGTATTTCCTTTAAAATGGAAACTATTTAAAAATCATTTGATGGAAAACGGAGATACTTATGCTCTTTTCCTACCAAAGAATCAAAAACAAGTTCTAGAAACAATAGAACTAATCAAACAAATAGGTTAGAGGGGTAGCAGACTGAGCGCGCTGGAAGCTGGTAGATACCCAGGTCGGTCCTACCACCCTCTTTCCTTTTTATTAACCAAACACTTAAAATTATGGCAGAATTAGTAAGCCCTTGCTGTGGGGGAGAATACACAGATAATGACAGTGGTCCTAGCTATTGCTGCGACGCTACAATACTCCAAGGACTTTGTTCAGATTGTAAAGAACATGCAGAGCCTGCGGAAGGATTCTGGTGCGAAACATGTGATGATTTCTTTGAAGAACCTGAGCTAGATTATGAGTATGCAGATAGAATGCATGATTCTTTTTTAGAAGATCGTATGGACGAAGAAAGGTTAGGACTATGATAAAAAAGATCACTAGAAAGTCTATGCTTATTAGGCCTTCAGGAAGATCTACAGATTTTATTAGTCCAAGCTTTGGTTATGGCTGTTTATACAACTGTTCTTACTGCTACATGAAAAGACATAAAGATACTGGTCTTGATGTAGCAACTAATACAGGAGATATATTAACAGCTGTAAACAATCATGCTTTTTTTACACCTGTAGATAAACCTAATCAAACACATCCTGAGTTTACAACATATGATATTAGTTGTAACGAAGATTTTGCTCTGCATGCTAAGTACCATGAATGGGAAAAAACCTTTGAGTTCTTCAGAGACCATCCTATTGCAATGGGCAGCTTTGCAACAAAATATGTTAATCCAAATCTATTATCATTTAACCCACAAGGTAAAATACGTATTAGATTTAGTTTAATGCCTCAACATAAGTCAGACTTACACGAGCCTAATACATCTAAAATTATTGATAGAATAAAAGCTATTAATACATTTATAGAAGCAGGCTACGATGTACATGTTAATTACAGTCCCATTATAGTATATGATGGATGGCTAGAAGATTATAAAGATCTATTTAACATAGTGAATGAATATGTAGAAAACAAAAACCAAGTATTATCCGAATGTATTTTCCTTACACACAATATTAAGAAACATACTGTGAACTTACAGAACAACCCTAAGACAGAAGTAGATTTATGGGTCGTAAGTAAGCAAGAAACTAAGCGTTCGCAGTATGGAGGAGAAAATATACGATACAAACTAGGTTTAAAATCTGAATACATCAGTGAATTTAAACAATTACACGAATCAATTATACCTTGGAACACTATAAGGTATATATTTTAAAAATAAATTATGAGTATAAAAACAATTGACAAACCAATGCGGGGTGATACCGGCATTGCAAAGCGCATCAATAAAGGCGCAGAGAAGATGGTATTTGACATTCTCCAATCCACACAATATTCTATGCCGGTTCAGTCCACTGTTAGAGAGTTAGTTACAAATGCATGTGACTCTCAACGTGAGAAAGAAGTAGCACTAGAAATATTAGGAGGAAAAAAGAAAGTTGAAGACTATTACATTGAACGCCACGGTGCTCAATATGAAGATAGTAATTTTGATGCAAGTTATTACAATATAGCTTCATTAGATATAGTAGCAGAGCATATAGATCTGTTATACGAACAAAATGAAGGTCTAGGCTACTGTGATACATTTTCAGTTACTGATTATGGTGTAGGTATTGGAGCAAAACGTTTAGAAGGTATATTAGAACTAGGTTATTCTACGAAAAGAAATACCAGTGAAAATTTTGGTGCCTTTGGTCTTGGTGCTAAAGCTGCATTATCAACAGGAGTAGACTTTTATACTATAGAGACTATATACAATGGTATGAGGTTTAAATGTAATTGTTATAATTACAAAACAGACTTTATTATACCTGCGTTTAATGTAAAGACTGGACAGCAGAATCCATTTATTACATTTAGTGATGGATCTAAAGTATACTATGTTCCTACTGAAGCTAAAAATCAAACTACTGTATCATTTGGAGTTAAGAAACATAATCGTAGTAAGTTTGAAGAAGCTGTAGAAGAACAATTAATGTACTTTGATAATGTTAACTTTAAAACCATAGATAATGAGGATGAAGGATATGAAAGGAAAGTTGATTTTCAAGCTGAGATAATACATAACTCTGAGAATATTATAATTTCTAACTCCTACTATTTTAATAAACCGCACATTGTACTTGTGAAAGATAAAGGAGCTACTACAGGTATTAATTATGGTTACATTGATTTTAAAGAATTAGAAATGGAGTCTATGTATGGATCTGTAGCATTCAAATGTCCTGCACGTCAAGTTGTTGTTAACGACGACGGTACAGAAACTGTATTACAAGACGGTGTAGATGTTACTCCATCCCGTGAGAAAGTTATATGGAATGAAGCCACTAAGAAATACATTAAAGGAGTAGTTATGGCGGCCGCACAAGAAGCTAGTGATGTGATCCAAGAGGAACTACAAGAAACTGACTTTCTTAAATGGGTAGATGCTTGCAGATCTGTTATTACTGGTAATAGTAGTGAGAATAGGATTCTTAATAAATTGTCTCAGATAGTTGATACAAATGATATTAAACCTAAATATGGTCCTGATCCTAGAATTAAATATGGCCCAGCTAATAAACTATTTGAAGGTCTTACAATCATGAAGCCTTATGAAGAGCGAACTAAAATAAAAAGGGATGCAATTAAAGATTGGCAAGGATTTGATGCTAAGCATTTTTATAATAAAGAAGGTTCTTTTTCTCAACATAAAGATATGTATCTTATGGATTTAGGCCGAGAAGACTCTTATCATAAAAATCATGTTACTACTTATAGTATCCAGGATCTAGATGAGAAGTTTAATCCTAAAATAGCTACAGCTACAGGTGATGCACAAGCTAAACTTGTTAAAGAAAAGGCTAGAGTAATACGTAAACGTAACGCTATACTTAAGCTTATTGAAGCATCAGAGTGGTATAAAAGCTATGACGATGTTGAAATTCCTGAAGACTGGCTAGATAATTGTAAATTAGAAGAGGCTATGGAAAAAGAAAAGGCTCAATTTTCTAATCTAAGTAATGCAGAACGTAGAGAGATAGAAAAGAGAATGGTAGCTTATACTCTTAGATGGGATAAACGTAAAGATGACAATTTTACTTTAGACAAGATTGAACCTAAAGCTAAAGATCTTATGACTAGTAAAACTCGTATTTACTACTGTACTACAGAAGATGAAGGTAAGATGAGAGCAGCTGCTAAGATGCTTAGGGATATAGTACCTAGATTTAACCAAGTTTATACTGGATCTCATATGAGTTCTTATGCTAATGGTACTGATTATGAATCTCAAGATTATCCTGTATATTGGTATGAACATCCTCCAGTTAGATATGCTAATTATAGTGGTGAATATGCTGACTGGGCTATACCTAAGCAAGGATGGGATACACCTCAGCTTATACGTGTGAGTATGAATAAGGTTAAGTTTATTACACAAAACCCTAATGTCAAGCACATAGACGAACTCTTTTTACAAACTAACGATAACAATGAATATATTATGGATGACTCACTGGTAAAGTATTACACGGCGCATAAACTGAGCAGGATAAATGACTTTAAATTTATGCAAGGATTAGGCTGCATACACGATGAATTACAAAAGGATTATTGTGAATTGAAAGATTTACGAGATGAGAATTACTCTAGGTATGAGTATAGAAATGTGAGAGATATAGCACCAGCTATAACTGATCACATGGATAAACTATATGAGTTCCAAAAGTTTTGTAATGAATGCGATGACGCAGAACTAATACAAGAAAAGTCGAGAGAGTTATTTGTCTTGTCTGATATTAGTGGCGCTAGAGCTGCAGATTTAGATGTATTAGCAAAATATGATAATATACTAGAATTTGCAGATGAGATTAAACCGCTTTTAGATGAAATTGAACTTCTTAATCAACGAGCCCCAGAAATGTCTTCTGAGCTTGAGAAAGAAATTAGAATATATCTAAAAGCAAAGTCAAGAGAAATATGGAACACAAACTAAATTTTAAATAAAAAAAAATTCAAATTATGATTACAATTAATGTAATAGACGACAAAATCTGTGGAAGCTATGGAGACAAAGCTTTTACAGTTGATTACAGCAAAGAGCTGTATCAAAGAATGAAAGAACTTGAGGTTCATAGTCAAGGTATAGACACAGTAGAAGACTACAATAGAGTAATGGACGAATTTGCTCCTTTATGTGTTGTAGATTATACTGCAAGTATTGAAACACAATGTGAGTTTATTCATGTTAATAAAGGAACAGGAGAATTCTTTCTTAAGCACAGTGGAGTGGTATCTAGTATACCTATGCCACAAGCGCTAGTAGATAGAATCTTTGACTCTATTGACAAAGAGATAGACTTTATGCCTTTAGTTAAGATGTGGACTAGATGGTTAAGAAATCCAATCTTGTGGAGAAAAATGAAACAAGGACATGGAAATGATTTTTGTACGAGATTCTTTAATTTTGTGAACATGCAATATGTTCATCCAAAACATATGGAAGATCTTATGGAAAACCATGGATTAAGCGAAGAAGCGGCAACGAAGCGAGCTACAATGTACCAAATGAAAATCACCCATGAGGGATTACTCAACGGTTACAAAGTATCTAGTGAAATCCTTCATAAGTTTGATTCAGAAACAGGTGAAGAGGTTGATAGGTACAAGCGTACTTTCAACATTGACACTGGTGAGATAGAAGGTGATGGATTACCTGAACATGTAGAAGACAGATTATTTGAACCATCTATGATGGGCTCAGGTGGAAATGCTTTCTTCTGTGAAGGCCCTAATGGGTTTGCTAATCCAGGACATTTTATCAAAGTGGGATGTACACATAGACTAGCCGATTGGGACATGGTTAACGTTGACGATAGACGGTCATGCGTTAAAGGTCTTCATATCGGTGGTCTTATGTACATCAATTGCTACAGTGGAGAAATTCACAATATCTTTGTAGATCCTATGCACATCGGAGCAGTGCCAGACGATGACACAGGAGCTATTAGATGTAAGCAATATTTTGTTCATTCATCCTTAGTTGGTGTGAATGGATCTATTTATCATAGTTCTACTTATGCAGCAATGACAGATGCAGAGTGGGATGATATGAGAGCTAAGGCTGTTGAAGAGAAATCTGAAGCTAAAGCTCAGCTTGACAGGCAAATTGCAGAGCACAACGCTCTATAATTTATAGGATATATTAGGGGAGGTTAGTAATTTAAAGGGCGCTATTGCCCAACATAACTCAGCGGTTATACTTTGTGAAACTATTACAATTCCTCCCCTTTATACCTTTAATTTTTAAAATTTAATAATATGACAGAAAAAGTAGCATTGATAGACGCCGATAGCTTAATGTACTATGAAATGGGCAAAGACACTTTAGAGGAAGCAATAGAAGGATTAAATAACAGAATAAACATAATATTAAACGAAACAAACACAACTACATACGCAGGATTTTTAACATTAAGCAAATGCTTTAGATATGATATAGCTAAAACTAGAGATTATAAAGGTAATAGAAAACACGGGGCAAAACCTCCTATTTTCTATGCATTGAAGGCTTACCTACAAGGAGAGCCTCATAATTTTACAGCAGTATCTGGACTAGAAGCTGATGATTGCGTAGCAATACATAAAACAGAATTAGGTAATAATAGTATCATTTGCAGTCCAGATAAAGATGTTCTTAGACAAATACCTGGAAAGCATTTTGATTATAATAAAATGATTTGGATAAATACCTCCAAAGATGACGCAGACAGATTTTTATGGATACAAACTTTGATGGGAGACCCTACTGATGGTATACCAGGACTTCCTAAAGTTGGAGAAAAAACAGCTATTAAAATACTGAATGAAAATCCCAAAATGCTAGAGCATTATCAACTTGTTATAGAAAAATACGTAGAAAAATTTGGTATCTTTGAAGGAATGTGTAAATTTGCAGAGACTTTTCACTTAGTATTTATGCTAAGAACCAGAGAAGAAGCAGCAGCATACACAGTGGAAGTTCCCGATATAGTATTAACTAAATTAATTACAAAAGATGATGACTGGTATTAAATGCAAAGAACTAACTTACACCGTAGTAGACCCTCTGACTATAAGAATCACAGGAGGAACAAATTCAATAACCCCTATTCGTGACGCTGAAAATGACATCTTAGAGCTTACAACAGAAGATGGCATATCTTACAAGAAAGGATTAAATTTGGTACATAAAAAACGACCTTATAAGATCAATATCATAGAACAAGGGATTACAAGAAAAATAGTTTATTACGATCTAAAAATTGCAGAACGTACAAAGTCATCAATTTTTATAATGCCTATGTTAGGATCGCATAAAACATTATTTATGTATGAGTCTTTGCTTTTAAATGCTTTTATAGGCATACAAGATACAGGGGATTGTATTGTATTGGTATACAGATTTTCCATGGATCCAATATTTATGAAGTTTGAACAAGCGTTAAAACAATTTTCCAACTTCAAAGAAATGATTGACATTGATCCGCATCATGTAATATTTGTATTTAATGTTCCAGAACGACACCAAGTAGATTATCAAAAGTTTGTAGCTGGTGAATATTCTAAGATGAGTAACGATTATAAAATACAAATATTAGATTTTCATGACTTAGAATTAGGAGGCGCTATTGGACAAATATTATTTAAAAGTCCTAAACGAAAGTTACAATTAGAGCAATTATTAGCAGTTGAACTAGAAGATGACTCAGAATTATATAGTATCATGTCTCCTGAAATAGAGCATTTTGATCCTAACTATTATTTTGGAGAACCTTTAAAAATGAATTTATTATGAATGAAACAAACAAATGCAAATGTGGTAAAAAGGTGGAAATGTCTGTACCAGAAGATAAAGAATTTAATAAACCGTATACTATGGATACTACCTTACACAGTGATCATTATTGGGATACTAATCGTAACAAAGACCAATTTGCAAAAGACATGGAATCTTTTCCTGAGCAATTAGATCGTACAGTAAAGAAAATAACTACTTTGTTAGAGCAGAAAAATAAAGCATATGGTAACACAGCATTAAACCCTACTAATATATTTAGTAAGCTTAGCGCTAGTGAGGCTATATGTGCTAGAATAGATGATAAACTAGCTAGAATAGGCAACAAAGGTATTTATGATGAAACAGAAGATACAGTTGATGATTTAATTGGGTATTTATTATTATTAAAAATGTCATTATAATGTCAGAAAACGAAGAGTACAAACCACTTCCTGAATATTTGTCTATAGGCCCTTCAGATATACATGGAGCAGGCATATTTACTACAGAGGATATTCCTAAAGGAATTGATATAGGGATAAGTCATATTTATGACCCTAATTTTCAACATGATTGGATACGTACGCCACTTGGCGGATTTATTAATCACTCAGAAACTCCTAATTGTGAACTTATAGATGATGAAGACTCGGATTATAAGAGAATACGAACTACATGTAAGATAGTCCAGAACAAAGAGCTAACGTTAAAGTATAGCTTGTATCCTATTTGCAATTACTTAAAAAAGAAATAAGGGTGGCTAGCGCCCCCTTTTTATGTTGTCTAGTTGCGATATAGCCTATCCTATCATTAAGGTGTATGTTGGTGAGGGATATTTAAGTTCAGTTATCTCAAATATATGACGCATTGTATTTTCTCTATCATTATACCCTTCGCTATAATCTATTGCATCAGTAATAAACTCAATATAATCAAATAATAAATAGTTTGCTAGCTGAATGGTTCTACACTGCACACTTAACTCTGCCTTATTAGATCCATCGATAAAAGTCATCATAACAGTAGTTCCTTCTATCTTCATTAAATTTATATTACTTGTAGAAAGATAATATTCTTTAAAGCGTAGCCATTTTTGTCCTCTGTTGTCTTCCATTATGATCGTTGATTTTTATAAGCAGGATAAATTTCTAATGCTTTACCTAATCCTCCTAGTCCTGGTGCAAATTTTAATGTGTAATATCCTCTTGGAGTTCTATCTGATGTTACAGCGTTTTCTCCAAGTATCTCATCACCAATTTCATCAATTGAATTACCTATTAGATTAATAAAATCTTGTCCTAAAGATAATAATGGTATACCTGATGATCTTGGCCCAGTTAATTCTCTAGGATCCCAGAAAAATGCTGTCTCTCTATAAATACGTCCCATTATATTATGTAATTTTCTTCCTGTCCATGTCTTTCTTACATCTACTTTACCGTCATCGTCCCAATCTCCTCCCATCATAGATAATAATGAAAGTAATAATATTACAGATCGTAGCTCTGCTAGCGTTCCTTTAATATTTCCACGTTTCAATTCCAAAAACTTTTGAAATGCAGCTTCTTTCTCTACATCATTAGTATATGCAAAGTCTGCATTACCTACGTTATCTAGTAGGAACATGTCAAACTGTTGTTTTGCTTTCCCCTCTTTAAGGTCGTATGCGCTTGTAAGTCCAAAAGTACTGATATCTAATGCAATTCTAACAATATCTCCTCCCACTGCAGCTGCATAGTTATGTATCCCTACTTCTGTATCTAACAATTGTCCCATACTATCAAATTCAGATTCTGGTCCAAAATTACCAAAAAATCCTCTCCATGTACCTTGGTCAAAATGATCCATTACATGGTCATATCGTATATTTCCAAATCTCTCGAATGCAATTCCTGGTAACCATGATCTATAGTGTAAGAAGAATCTATTAAGTAATGACATATTAGCTGTTAATACATCTTCAGGAGCTGTTGTACCCTTAGTTTTAGTACTCATTCTATGTACTCTAGCTCTAAAACTATCAAAAGCAGCATCTGACATACCTTCAAACTTAACTTTATATTTATCAACGGGTGCGTTTGGTTTCCATAATGAGTTCTCTTTTATATCAACAGTATCCCATAATGATTTACTTCCTTCAGGTAATTCAGTTAATCTTTTTAAATTTCCTTCAGAATCAAGGCCGTGGTTCATTGCCATAGCACCTGCTAATGTAGCATCAATTAATTTATCCGCCTGTGCTAAAAATTCAAACCATCTATCACCTGTTAAATATTTAGCTCTCCAATTAGATGATAACGAATCTCCTCTTCGTTTTGATACATCTAAGATAGCTATTTCAAAATGATCTAGAATAGCTCTTATTTTAGGATCTCTTCCTATTAAAGCTTTTTCAGCTGCTACAAGATGTGTATTGTTATAATGGATGCCTTTACTACCCTGGATGTAAAGTCCCACAAACCCTGCTCCAAGTGCTCCTAATGCTACAGGTGCTTTAAGACCTAAAGCATTTATAGATGCATATGTTTTTAATGTAAGTAGAGACTTATTTCTACTAAACCCTCCTTCAGAGACAGAATCAGCGGTTTTTAAAGATCTTCCATAGATAGTTTTATCTACCATATCAGTGAATAATTCTGCATTGCCTGACGTAGACCCAAATATTTTCCTAACGCTATCTAAACTTTCTTTAATAGCTTTACCTTGGGTATTCTCTGCAACCTCATCTATCAATCCTTCTGTAAGGATTGTTTCTAATAGCAATAGTTCATCTTCTACTCTTGTTAAGTGTTCATACTCTAAAGAAGCTTTACCTAACAAATATAAAGATCTACCAAGTTCATTAGAACGAAGAGATCTGTCTATCTCTCCCTTAGAATTTTCAATTTCTTTTGTGTACAGTCTAGGGATTTTTCTAATATGCTTACCGTTTACATCTAAATCTCCCCATTCTTGGAAATGAGATCTAACCTGAAATAGTTCTTTTACTGACTGCGTAAGGTCCCCTAATTTATTGTCAGATTCAATTAAAGAGTCTACCATAGTTTTTTGAACATTGGCTATAAATGTTTCTCCTAAATGCATTCCAAATCTATGTCCAAACTCCCTTATCTTATCTCTATGATATTCATAAAAGTCTAATAATGCGGGCGTAGTTTTAATCTTTTGGTATGACTCAGTATAATAAGATTGTGTTTTTGTCTCGTCAATAATCAAAAAATACTCTCCACCTTCTTGAGTCCATGCAGAATCATAGTTGACTACATCATATTTTTTTGACCAGTCTTCTTTTCTCTTTCTTCTAGTATCTACATTATTTGTAGCATTGTCAATTTCTTTAAATTTAGTCTTCTTCCAATCTTTAAAAACTTTAGTATAATACTCTTTTTTAATTTTATGATGATTTTTCATAAAAGTAATATTGCTTGTTTCTTTAGCTGCCTTCTGATCAGCATAAAACTGAGGAGAATATTTAGCATACAGGTTACCTGTAGTCGGATCAATAAGTTCTTTGAAAGCATCGTTACGAGAAATACCAGCATTATCTGCATATTCAAATAATGATTGTTCTTTAGCATATATCTCTTCCGCTAATTGTTTTTCTGCCTTAATCATCATACCTTTTATAGACTGCATAGTTTGATGTATGTATCTACTATATGGATTCTTGTGCGCAGACGCTGCAACATACTGTGTAGCAGTTCCAGGTCTGTTATATTTAATATTATTAATATTTAATTTCTTACTCTTTTCAACCATCCTAAGAATCATAGCTTCTTTTAATCCTTCTATACCTCTATTAATCTTACCTGCACTTGCACTAGCTTCTGCAGCTAATGCTTTAGCGTTATCAGATCCTTTTTCTAATTTAGATATTATTTCAGGTAATGAAGAAAAAGCTTGGAAATGTTTTAATTCATTATATAATTCTCTAAGTTCACGATCTGTTAGGTATTTTGGATTAGCAATTATCTCTCCGTCTTTTTCTATGTATTCCTCTACCTCTTTTAATCCTTCTTCTGTTTTACGTATTCTTCTAAAAGATTCTTTTAATCCAGATGCAATATCTTTTCTTAATTGTAAATCCTTTATAATCTTTCTAGAAGTACTCATTCTCTTGTGAAGAGATTCTTTATCTTTGAATTTAGCAGATTCTAATTGTCTAACTAGACCATTAAATCTGTTCATTTCTTTTTTAATTAACTTGTCTATTTTCTCATCCCCTGTTAACTCCATAGCAACTGGTATATGCTCTAAAAATGGATTTTGACCACCTTTTGACCCAGTCCAAACTTCTAACTTTAAAATATTATCAGTTAATTGCTGTGTTTCTTTATTTCGTTCATATACAACTGCAACTGGTATTATCCTAGAATGTCTCATCTTAGTTACACCATATTTAGATAGTAAAGCATCTCTATATGCTCCTATTTGAAAATCATATCCTTCTAAAGAGCTTGCAAACATGTCTCCAATAACTTCTATACCTTTACCTTTAACAAACTTACCTGTTCTATATTTACCATACATAGATGGCGTTTTGAATTTATAGTCATATACTGATGCAGACCCATCACTGTAAATAATTAGTAAATCAATAGTACCTCCAACATCATTTATCTCATCCGCTATCATTTGCTCGGTACGTACTAACATCTTTCCTTCAGGATCTATAATCTTTTGCTGAGCTACAACCTGGCTCTTAAGAAGCTGCACTGATTTTTGTAGTTCTTTGAATTGAGCTTCTTTGAAGGATCCTTTTCTCGATTTAATCTCAGAAATACTACCTTTTCCATGAAAATAGTATCCAACTAAATCTTCCATCATCTTGTGGCCAAGTGTACCTACCTTCATACGAATATCCATGTCTTTTCGTCGTCTTTCAACAACTTCAGGATCAGTAAATTGACGTGAATCTTTAAATGAAAGCGCTGTTAAATCTGACCCTCTCATTTTTAATATTTTACCTTTAAAAGGACTATTTTCTTTAGCTTGATATCTTGTTACTATATTTTTTCCATTAACTTCATCTGCTAACGGTGTAAAGTATTTTTTTAACTCTGCGTTAGTAACATTAGCTACATCTATTTCAACAATTTCATATTGAGACGCCGTTGAATCTAATTTTTCTATAATGCTAGTAAGTTTCTCTTCTTGGAAAAATCTTACATTAGGTAATGTATGGCTTTTTGGATCTGTTGCAAAAACAGAAGATAAATCTTTATTCATCATAGACCAAGCAGCCTCTCCGAAAGAATCTTTGGTCACTTTCCCTACTTTCACCCCAAAGGATCTTAGAACTCTGTCAAACCATCTTTTTAATCTCGCCAATAACCCTTTTGGTTCTTGCTTAGATTCGCCTTTTACTACATGTTCCATTATAACCTGTGCTATAGCCTCTCGTTTAAGCATGTCTACATCACCTTTATATTGCTCATAATACATAGAACCAGGATCTGATATATCTTTGAAAATAGAATATTTTTCAATTTGCTGATACATAGAATCATACAAAGGATTGTTTTCAGCGCGGAGAATTTCTACCATGAAGTGAGCTGTTTCTTCAGTTAACGTATCAATGGTAGCTTTGCCTGATACTAATTCAATTGTTCTATTTACAACATCTGCTGCACCTGTAACTCCTAATTTATTTCCATTATTATCTTTTATGTTATCTACTGCGGTAACATTAACACCCATTTTATCTAGTACATGGTATAACGATTCTTCTAATCTACTTTTAGCAGTTTCATGCTTCATAGTTTTAGCAGCAGCTTCCCATGCTAAGTAATCATTATCGATCTCTTTAAGAATGCCTTGCGCAAATCCACTGCTAATATTAGGTTCACCAAGTCCCATACTTGGAGTTCTTCGTAAAGTTTCTAAATATGCTACATATGCAACTTCAGAAGAAGCGCCATTATTAATAGCAATATTTAATGAATCAAAAAGTACAGACTCTTCACCCTGTTTAGTTAAAACAGATTCAATTTCTCCTCGTTCATTTCTATTTATTCTACAAGCCATTTACAAACATTCATTTTCATTAGTTGTAGCTTCATTTTGATTGTTTACTACAATAATATTGGTTAACTTACTAGTGGATGCTGAGTTTTCTTCAGACTCCGCACTTTCATTTATAATGCCAGTGCCTATCTCCATTAACTCTATGGTAAATAGGTTTAAACTGCTCTTACCATTAAAGAATCCAGGATATGCTTCTTTTGCTTGGGAAATCTTCTCAAAGCCCAGTGAATCAGACAGCAAAGATAGAGATTTTCCACCTATTATACCTAATTCCTCACGTACATTTTTACTTTTTAGGAATGTAGCCTTAGTAGTATATGCAGTTTTAGTTAATCTAACTACGCTACCATCTAGTAACTCATACTCACCACTTTTCGTAACACCTTTATTAGGAGAAGAAGCGTAAACTGTTTTCATTCCTTTTGTAATTTTTTCTACATTATCTTTTCCTAACTGTAAAAGAGGTCTTTCCCTTTGCTGTGTATTAGATTTGATAATGCTGATATCTGTTTCAATTAGTCTATTTCTAAGTCCTAATTTATTTTTATTTACATAACTTCCATCGTCTAGTCTTTCAAAGAATGTTGAGTAATACGTACCATCATCAGAATTCCTAACAGTACTAAAAGTAATATACTTAGCTGTATATCGTTCATTAGTAAAACTCTTATTTGCAACTTCTTTTAAACCTTTTGAATTATTTGGACCAATAAAACGTTGTTGAACTATTCGAGGATTATGCCAATTGTTTGAGATAAATAGATCCCACACATGGTCTAACGGTAAGCTTCTGAGAACCCCTTTACTTTTTATAGCGTTATTCATAATATTGAATCTCTCTGCTGTTAATTGCATTACGTCTTCACTAGGCATAATTTGAGTAAAGCTAAATGGAGAAAAATCTAAACTAGATTGTAATAAACTAAAAGTGATTAAATTATCATAAGTCTCAGGATGAGTCTTTTTTAAATCTCTCATTTCCTCTACTAAATCATTTAAATCATGCGTATCATATTTTCCTTTTACTAATTTTAAATTATCCACTGTGGCGTCATATGATGCTGTGTCATAAGTATCAATCATTACTAATAAACTATCTAGTGCAAAATTATCTACTCCAAGTTCTTGTAAATCTTTAATTCTACTAGGTATACTATTTGCTCCTACGAATAGATCTTGAGTATCTGATGACAGTTTTCCTAGTCCTACATGTGTTTCTAAAATAACCCACGACGCTAAGAAATTATCAAATCTATCTAAAGTATATATAATATCATCTCTTCGTTTTCCTTCTTGGATAAGATCTTGAGATTTCTGAACCATAAAGTTGGTAAGACCGCCTACAGAATTTTTAAAATCTGTTCCTTTAAACAAAGTAGAATGTGATAATGCTACACTTCTCATTTCAGCTAAGAAAGACTCTTGTTGTGTAGAAGACCTACCAGCAATCATCTCAGAGTTTTTAAAATAATTATCCTCTCGTACTTGGTTTTCTAGCCCCTGTATATAAAGAGCTTCAGAACCATTTTTTAATCTCATTCTATCATAAGATGTAACAGATTGTAGATCACGTAATTTATTACCGTAGTTTTGATAACGAATAAAGTCATTTAAAATCTGTACTTGTGTAGCTTTCTGCTGCTCATTCATACTTTCTCTAGGTTGAGCTACACTTTGTTGTAATCCTTCTAAATCTAACTGATGTTCAAACTCGACTTCTGAGCCTCCATACCGTGCTATTATCTCTTTTTTAATATCTTCTTTTCTTTTAAATCGCCCACTTGCCTTTAATGCTTCTGATTGATTTAAATTAAGAGAGTCTAAATAGTCTGATATTATAGGTTGGGACATAAAGTATAAAACTGTTTCTAATGGAACACCTGTGCGCAACAACAACATATGTACTGCGGCACCAATTTTACCTCCGTTAACATGCATAATAAAAGGATCTTTTTCACCATCCACAAAGGCTGTTACATACTGTTGCATAGCAGCATTTATATAATTTTCATTAGATACATCTAGAACTCTAGATAAAGATAATTCTTTTAGTCCTTTAAAATTAAATCTTATAACCGCAAGATCAGGGTTAGTCTCTTCTTTCAGATCTGTATTAAAAGCTAATCCCGCACGTTGCCCCTTTATACTATGAGTCATACCTGTTGCAACAATTCCTGTACCTCCTAATGTTTGATACATAGAATATGTAATATCAATAAGAGCGTCGAGAGTTAACTTTCGTGATATCTGTACAGGTTCCTCAGACACCATACCTGCATCTAATTTACGTTCAAAAATCTCTTTAGCTATACGCTTAATATTAAAAGCTCCTACTGGAGTTATTAATTGATCAAAACTTTTTGGATGGCTTAAGACATCTTTCATAAAAATTTGTAAATCGTTTTGAAGAACTTGTTTAGGTTGTACTTCAAAATAATCTAACTGTGCTACTCCTGCCTCAATTAAAATTAAATCTAATTGTGCCAGGTCATCTTTAATAGAGGCAATCAAAGCAATTGCTTCTGGTTTAGTAACACTGCCTGTAATACTTGGATCTGTTACTACTTTATTAACTAAAACTTGAACTAAATCTTCTTTAGCTATTATATACTGTTGTTTTTTAACTTTATCTGTCGATAGATTAATTGCATCTTGTAAATTATCTAGTTGTGCTTTTATATCTGTGATTGCAGGATGGTCCTTAAAGGTTTTTAAAATTTTATTTGCTAAGCTAGCTCCTTCATATAAATCCTCTACCTCTTGAATAAATTTTGTTAAGTCTTCTGTATCTCTGTACAATAGCCTAGAAGCAATAGATTTATAAGTGTTCAAATCTAAAGATCGTAATCTTTCTAATTCCTGAGCAACAAACTCTCCGCTTAGGTCTACAGGAATAATATTTTGCATAGTACCGTTATTTGTACCGAATAAGTTTTTTATTCTTCCTACTATTTCTGTATTAGGTAAATAAATAGTTAATTTATCAATATCATAATCTGCTCCTGATTTAGCTACCATTTCAGATGGTACTATAATCGTAGACCCTGCAGTTTGTGGTAAGAATCCTACTACTTTAATAAAATCAATTGAGTTAAGTCCTTCTGTAGGAATACGGAATCCAATTATTTCTAGGGACTCAGCAGATAATATTAAATTATCAGGTAACTCTTTCCCAAGAAATTCTTTAAAGTAATGAGGCAGATAAACTTCCATAGCAGTTGTCTTAGCGCTGGCCATAGTTTCTCTATCAGTGGATTCAGTATCTTTATCGTAAAATCTAAGTTTGTTACGACCTTCTAGCCATTCTAATGTTGCTTCATCAGTAACGTCTTTTTCTTTAAGCGCCTCTTGTGTTAACTCAAATCCTAAATTAGATTGTAAAACCATCATTTCGCCGTGCATCTTACGTTTGATTACTGTATTAGTAATGATAGAATTTAGAACAGATTCAACTTTAACTTTGTCGTATAGCTGTTGGATGTAATTTGTACTTTGATCAAATAATTCTACTATAGATCTTTTAATGTTAGCAGGAAGGTCTCTTCTTTCCATCTCTTGTAAGATGCTCTTTTTAATTAGTTCAGGCTTCTGCAGTGATCTAAATTGTCCTGAAGGCGTTCTCACAAATCCTAACTTTGTAGCTAATACAGATGCATCTCTAGAAACTAGTGAACTATTTAATTTATGATATCTATCACCAGCTTGATCCCAAGACTCTTCTTCTGAGAAAGGTGTTCCCTGATATACTTCAGAAACAAGTCCATTATCAAAAATATTAGTAAGTAGCATAGATAAACTTTGCGTACCTGCAGTAACTTGTTCATCTCTTTTAGATTTTGGATCTTGTTGTATACCAAAATATTTTAAATCGTATGTTTGAATACTAGTGATAGTTTCTGGTCCTGGTAGAGGTTTATAAAATCCTTGTTCGTCATGAAACTGATCAAAACCACTTCGTTGCTCTTGCCTAGTAGCAGCTTCTAATGCTTGTTTTGAGTATTGAGCACCTACTTTAGTACCAGATTCAAACACCATGTAATCTAACTCATGAGTATTCATATCTTCGTACAATGCATCCATTGAAGTTAATTCCTTATTACCAATAAGTCGTGTTAAATTTGGATGTAATGGATAGAGTGCAAATTTATTAAATACACGGATATCTATTCCATCTTGCATTATAGGAGCAAATACCTGTGGTTTTAATGGAGTTAACAGTGCAATCTCCCCAGGAGTAATATTTTCACCTTCAATAACCTTATTATATATGTTCTCTAGTTCATCAGACCACGAGTCTGTTAGACGACGTGTCAACCTATAAAAATCAAGATGTATCATACCACCTCCGTCAAAAACAGCCATATCTGTATAAGTCTCTTCAATTATATTTACTAAATCAGGTCTATTTATATAAGTACTTTCTAAAATAGCTTTATATTTTTCTTTATATACAGAAGTCTCTAAAACTTCTTCTCTAGTTACAAACCTTGCAGTACCATCAATTATTCTGTTTGGATTTGCTTTGTTAGGAAACAGTTCTTGTATACGAGCTAATAATAACTTATCAGAAAAAGGGTACTTTTTAGGAGAAACTAATCCTGATGTACGTTTAAATAAATCTGAGTATACAGCTGGATGCCCTAATAACAATTTAAATTGTTCATGCATTCCTATTTCCTGGATAAAAGTAATTTGTTCCAATGTTTTTTTATAAACTATGTCTGGAATTTGAGAACCTTCTAATCCATGCTCTTCCCCTATAGACGAGGCTAGTGCAGATAAATGATTATTGTCTAGTCCAATATTCATAACTACTCCATTTTTTTCTTGGACTACATTATATTTTTTTAATGTAATATTATTATCTGAAATTCTACTAGATAAATATTCTATGATAGATGAAGTTACTGCAGAACTTTTATTAATTTCACTTGTCACCTCATCACGCGTAATAAACGGTGTCATTATGTATTTCTCTGTAAGTAGAGTATGTATATCTGAAAATTTAGGGTCATTAAAAAATTGTAGTTTAGAACCATGTTCTCTAATCCCTTGAATATTAGTAGCTGCTCCTTGTTTAATTGCATTTGCAGTCATAACCTCATCAACTAAATATCCTTTCATGATTTTAATCATTGAGCTCATACCTAATTTAAAATCTGGATCTCCTACCTTAATAGTTCTTCCTAATTTTTTATTACCAGTACGAATTAAAGGAACATGACCACTTAATATAGCATTAATATGCGTCATAGCAATATCAGCTTTTGACATATTAGATAGTTCTGTACCAGTATTATCCTCTGCATTATTACTACCTTCAATAACGCCAATCTCCATATCTATACCCTCTTGTAATTTCTTACCGTATACAGAATTGACAGCTGTCGGAGATTTTTCTAGATCAGCTAAGAATTCTCCATCTTCATTAAATGCATCTTTTAACACATTAACAAACCCTTTTAGAGTAATACCATATACTTTATTTCCTTGTGCATTAGTATGCAATAACGTTCCTAAAGAATTACCTGTCTTAGCTTCTAGTTTAGCTAGTTTAGAAATACGTCCTCCTAAATTACTAAAAAGTATTTTAGATAAATTTGGAGTCTTCAGTACATCATTTAAAATCCACCGTGTATTCTGTAAAAATTTTTCTTCTGGATGATTTTGAACATATTCTATTAACCTAGTAGGATTTTCAAAATCAAATCCTAACATGTTTAATACCTCTATTCTACTATTTATAGTATGCTTAGCTTCTAACCATTCTTCAACAGTTCTACCTTTATACGTAGCTTTTAGATCAATAGTATATCTACCGTTTTTTATCTTTCCAATTCCTCTCTGAATAACGGCATTAAAATTCTCTTGCCACCTGTTTACAACAAGCTTATCAGTACGCTCTGCGTTAGAGTTCATTAAAGACCTTTGACCATTATCACTTACACGTAATAACATATACTCATCTTCAGCATTGTTAAACGCTGTAAAGAAAGAAAGTAGTGTATTTATTTGTTCTTTATTAATATCTGCAACATCAGTAAAAGCAATATTAGGGAGTCCTAATCGATCTGCTAAGACAGAGAATTTAGCGTCTTTTTGAGCTAATTCTTTTAACGCAAATATTTGTGAAGCCATATCTTTCTTATTAGATAATGCTCTGTATAGATGTCCAACAGTTTGTCCAAAATCTGCTAAACGATATGTCCCAAATCTGTTTGTACCAAATCTAATACCTCCGTCTTCTCCATAAAAAGCCTCTGGTAAAGTACGTATAATAAGTTTAATGTGCGGCTGTAATCGAGTAATAGGATTAATCTCATTAGCAGCTCTGATCCCCAATGAGTCTCTACCCATTGCTGTCCCATCTTCATTTAACCCTTCCTCCAACTCTGCATTATCTTGCAGTAATTCATATTCAAGATCAAAATCAAACTTTGATAAAAACTCTACATTACCTTTTATAATATCATTCCAATATGTTGCTAGTAATCCTTCTTCTGGATTCTCCCCTAGCAACTCTAATAGTGCAGAAACTTCCTTATCTAAACTATGCTCTTTTAAAGATCCATCTTGTGTTTTTTGTAAATCGTTCCACAAAGAGTCTCCTGTAGCATTTAATCTTTTTACTAGTTTAGCGAATACAGTGTTTTGTGTTAGATCGTTAGAAGGTTGCCCTAATATCTCTTTTAACTTGTTGTATAAAGCTGTAGTATCTCCTTTATAATTATAAAAAGTAGAGAAATCCATTCCTTGTTCCTCTGCTATTTGAAATAATGATACAGTCATAGATTCATTCAAAAACCTCATATGACGAGTATTAATAGACGATACCCTCTCTGTGGACCCATCTTCCTTCTCTAACATCTCTTCCTTTAGAATAGCTGAGAATGAGCTTACGTCCCTACCTTCTAAAAGACCAGACATTTCATCTATATTATCATAAAAACTATGTATAAACTTAAATAGAGATTCAACTCCCGGAGTTTTTGTAATATAACTACCTTCAGCAAACGCATATTCTCTAAACTCTTCTGTTAAATAGTGTAAAAGATCAGTGTTAGATAGGTTAGAAAATGCTTTTTTCTTACCTAGATGTGTAGTAATATTTCCTTTCTGTTTTCGTAAACTCTCATATACCTGAGTAAACTCTTCTTCAGATAATAGTTTCATAGCAGAACTGACAAAATTGTGATAATAAACAGACTTACCCCAATCATCTACATATTCTAACCCTTCTCCTATTAAAGCAGTATGCATAGTTTGTAACTCCTCCATATCTTGATGAGAAGCTAAAAAATTATATACTTGTTCTACAGGATATGGAGATACTGGTAATATCCTATTTAATATTAATCCTATATCCTCTAGATTATTAGCATCTGCTTTTCCTATATTTACTCCACATCCTTTTGCCATTAGTTACAATCTTCTTGGTTACTGTCCTCTGTGTTAAATTTATTTTTACTGCCTTTGTGTTTATTCTTCTTTGTCAATTTTGAAAGGTCTGTAGGAGCTTTCTTTTTAGTTTTCTTTTTAGAAAGTTCTTTAACTTCTTCTATTATAGCATCCTCTATCATAGATTCAAAAGCACCTTCAGTCTCCACAGCTGTTTGAAGTTGCGCTAATTTATCTGCATCTTTAACAATTTTTCCTGCTTTATTAGTGATTACAATATTACTAATTTTTTTCCCTTTCTCAACACCAAAATCAGTTTTTATAATAAAAGTAGCATCAATCACGTCGCCTGTGAATTTAAATTTCTTGCCGGCTACTGTTAGTTTTTCTGTAGGAACCTTAGTTTCTACTTTTGGCATTTTAGCTTTAGGATTTAATTCTTCTAACGTTAACATACGTTTATTTTTTGATCCTGTTAAAGCCATATGTTTAGAATTTGGTCCTATCCATACATTTTTAAACTGTGGAGTTTTCCACGATGTCTCCATACCTGAAGTGTCATCTTGCATATAGCTATGAAGAGGTATGTTTTCTACATCTCTTCTTTCTGCTTTCTCTCCCATACCCTGATCACCAAGTAAATACTCAGTATAATTAGCCCAAGTAATTATATCTACAGTTAAATCCTCGTTAACTTTATACTCTAAGAATTCAGTATAAGCAGGACTTGGTTTAGTTGGATATGGATTTTTTTGTTTCCATTTATTAAATATCTCTACGCTAAAAGTACCAGTATCATCTAAAAATTTACCGCTATCTTGTGCCTTCTCTTTAGTTGTATGCCATTTCTTTTCTAAAGCAGCAAAATCAGTAGCTAGTCCATCCTGTTGTACAATATCTTGCTTTAAAGCAAAGTAATCTACCTGATGTAGTAGTGTGCTTAAATGCTCTTTAAAGTTGTCTATTAATTGTGTGTTATTAGCTGGATCTAAAAGTTGTGCAAGCTCAATCTCTCCGTGTGTTCCAAACTTAATAGTATCTCCCATCATGTAAAGAGAGTACTGCCCGTTAGCACGAGTCTTTGAATACCCTCCAAAGAAAACTTGATTCTTAATCATTTGGTGGATAGTCTTGCTATCAGGACCAAATCTTACAGACTCTTCTTTAGTTATTTTCTTACCAGTTAAATCTTGTTGTTTTTTAGCTAGTAGTTTAAAGAGATTTACAATATTACCAACCTGCGCACCAGTTAATTCTCGTGAGTACATAGGAATTATATTACCATTTTTAATTACGTATGGGAACCCAGCCTTAACTTTAACTTCTTTTCCTTCTTCACTTACAACTCCACTAGGATCGACATTAACTCTTAATTTAATATCTTTTACTTGGTGACTTTTTTGTACTAAAGACTTACTTGGTCTGATAAAATCTGATGGATTTTGATCTCTTGCTCCTTGAGCCAAATTAACCAGTGCAAAACTTTTTCTAGAGATACCTAAAAATCTTGGATCAGATATTTGTAAGAAATTAGTTCTAAAATTAGTATACCAAGCTAATGCCTCTTTAGCAGTATTAGTAAGCTCTCCTGTTAATCCAATATCACCATTAGCCATTGTATGCTCCTCTACAGATTCAGGTATAAGATCCTGTCTTCCAAATCTATAAATTTCTATAGATTTTCCTCCTTTTGTTTTTTGTTTAGCGTATAAATTTGTAGATGGAGCATCAGTATATATAAGCTCTCCTTGAGCATCCGTTAATGGAGTCCCTTTCTGATCCGTAATAATAATTTTAATACTCTCTTTATCCTCACTACGCATCTTTTGCCCTTTAACTTCATCCCCATAATAAAATTTACCTTTATCAAAGAATGTAAGTTTAGGAGCTAATTCATCTGATATAGAGTTTTTATGAACATACATAAATCTAAAGTTGTTCATATTAGTTTTACTACCTGTAGTCTTATTTATTGTAGATGTAAATTCAAAAAATCTCATTTGTGATTTAGCGTGAGCTAAACGAACTTCAATTTGTTTCTTATCTTTAGCTGGCATTTCAGAAAACTTATCGCTAGCAATAAGTTCAACTAGCTCTTTATAGTCTCTTTCTGCTACTGAGTGATTCCCAGCAGTTTTACCAAATCTTATATCACTAATAGGCATAGAGTTATAGAAAGCTTTTTTAGGATTAGCAATAGATGCCTCTGCAATCTCTGCTGGTGTCATCATGCCTAAAGCCGTTTCAGGACCCTGGACGTTCTCATTTTCAATCTCTATGTTACTGGTAATACCCTCTATAGTAGTACGTATAAAATCCAAATGCTCTCCTAAAGCTTGTGTTAGAGATGTATACCTATTCATTTCTAATATAAACTTCTTAGTTCTGGCCCGCAAATCTTCTTCTATATCGGAAATAGCAGCACTAGTCTCAGTATAGTCTGCATGCAGTGTTTCTAATTCTTTTACTTTTGAAGCATTGGCTTTAGATTGCTTCTTAGATATTTCACCGTCTTTCTTTAACTGAAGGCCGGCTTTAAGGTCCGCTACTTTAGCTATTATATCATCTAAATGATCTCTAAGAACTTTTGCTTGAGGCTCAAACTTAGACAACAACTCTATAGGCATTTCTTTATTACTAGAAAGAATAGCAGCTATCTGTTGTAACTGTTCTATATCTAAATCACCGTCTTTATCTTCTAATAGAGCTTTAATAGGATCTTTTTTCAATTTTCCTATCATATCTTTATAGATCTTAGATCTAGATCCGCCCCATTGCTTTTCAAATAGTTTCTCTATTAAAGTATAAGCGTGATTTACAGATTTAACATCACTGACTTCAGTGGTAAAGTTATGCAATACTCCTACATCTGTTTTAATTTTTCTAACAGTTTCATCGTGCTCGCTTAACATGTCTGTCGTTACATCAATTTGAAATTGTAATTCTCCTATCTTTTCAGACGCAGTTAAATGTAATGCTTCTAATTGATCTTTATTTAAACGTTTTACACCTAACTTCTTTCGTAAGGCTTTTTTAGACTCTCGTAAAAATTTCTCAAGAGCTGCTGTAGCACTTGCAACATCCTTTTCTAGTTCAATACCATTTTCCTCTAAGTTTTTTAACGTCGTGGAAAACTCTGTATTAACTAGTTGTATAGTCCTGTCTAAATACTCTTTAGCTTGTTGTGGTAAAGTAATAACTTGAATTTCACCCTCATGCTCTTTTAAGAAGCTTAATTCTTGTTGTGCATCCTTATACTCTGTTATATGTTTATTCTGCTTTAACTCCTCTTTAATCTCTTCTAACTCTTGTTCCTCTTGCAAGGTATTAAGCGAATTCTTCTTATTATATTCTATTAACTCTGTTAACTCATCTTTCTTTCTTAGTAGTTCAATAGTATCATACGAAGGCAGTCTAATAAGTACTTTGTCATTTTCAGACTCTATTCTAGTCTCTTCTACATAATACCTATAAGTTTTTTGCTGCCCATCTTTAGTTGTATACTTCATTTCGATGGTCTTCCCAGCATACCTCATGTACATTCTTTGTAACTGCTTATCAGAAATGTTCATTACAGGATTATTAGAAAAATCCAATAAACGTTGTAACATTAATTCAGGAGGAGGTATTACACCTTTATTATTTTTATTGCTCCAATTTTGATCTTTTAAAGATAATAAAGTATTGTACATATCAATAGCCCTATGTCTACGAGCTCTTAGTTTTCTAAGATCTTTCAACATTTGTATTGTTTCCTCAGAGTTTTCTGCGTAAGTTTTTGGATTTGTTGCTTTCCAAGTATCTAAATACTCTTGCTCCATTGCGCTTAAATCAGGATCCATTCCCTCATTTAAAGCTTTATTAAGCTCTACAAGCCTTCCTCGTACTTTTGTTTGATCCTCTGCTAAAGATATTAATCTACTATCTTTTTCATACGCAGACATAGATTCATCAGCCTCAACGCTTTCCATTTCTTTCTCAATCATTGCACTTTTCTCATGTAAAGTGTGCATCAATTCTTCTAAATGCGTAGGATCTGTAAATTCTCTAATACCTAACTTACGTTTTAACTCTCTCGTAATAGGCATGTTATTAATCTCATCTTTTCTTTTTTGCGAAAGTCTACCCCAAATAGTCCTTGCCCTAACTCTAGAATTGTTATCTTCTCTTTTATCTCTTTCTGCAATAGATTCAACTGCTTCTCCTTCTAAGGTCATCCCTGTTGCTGCTTCTATTGCTTCTATAATACCACTCTCTCTTATATCTGCATTATCTGCAATAGATAGCGCATGTATAACTGCAGTTTTTTGGTCTTGTCCCCAATTGATAAATGTTCTATCTATCATATCGGTAGTTTGCTTTATCTTGGTAACCCGATCTAGCATCATATCTGCGATTGCATTTTTTCTTTTTTGTAAAGCTTCATCACTTAGATCATTTTTCTCATTGTATAAGAAACTATCTCTAAACTCCTCATTACTCATATTTCTAATATGATCAATATTATCTAATATCTCTGATTCAAACCCAGCTTGTAATCGAGAATTGATATAATTGAATATTTCGTCCTCTTCTGCATTCTTGTACATAAAGGGACTATCAATAATCATAGCAAAATCTTTACTATCTTGTATTACATTTGCTCTAACTAAAGCATCAAAATTACGCTCAAATGCTTCTTTCATTGAGGTTGATTTCTCCAAGTTAGCTTTTAGAGCAGAAATAGCAGTTTTTTGTGATTTCATATCTCTAAATGTATCCCATACACCACCCTGCATACTCCATCCGCCTTTCTCACTAGTAGACGATGATCGTGACTTACCTGGTAATCCTAAAGCTCCTAAGATAAATCCTATACCAATTTCTTTCTGGCCCTCTTTACTACCGTAAGTTTCTCCAAATTTATCATTAATGTTTAACACCATTTCACTAACCATGCCAGTCATACTTGGATCACGTTTAGACGCATAAAAATTCTCTGCAGCGCCTTGTCCAGTAAGGTCCATTAATTTTTGACCTCCTTCCTCTACAAATCCTTCATATAAAGGTACTTTAAGAACCTTCCAAGAATTCCTCATCAAAGATTCTGTCTTACCTATATCTTTAAATAACTCTTTGTACGCTCTACCTTTATTAGTTAGTTCGCTTTTTATTTTTTTAGACAATGTTCCTCTAGTTGAATTATAGCCTTTACCAAATATCTTAGGGAACATCATGTAGTTACCATATCCTACTAATGCTACATTAGAAGCAAATACAGCGTTAGAACTCATAGTTGTTATATCAATCAACCCTTTTAAATCGTCTGCAGGAATTACATCATTTTGTTTTAAATTGTGCTCTTCTTTATAAGATGCCATTAAATTTTCTAAAGTTGCATCATAGTGGTGTCTTGCTTCTACCCCAGCCTCATACATAGCACCTGTACCTAACTGTCTTGCAGTAGTTGCCACGTTTCTAACTCGTTGAGGCGCAACAATATTATTTTTCATTTTAGAAGTGACGCTCGATGCAGCATCATCTGCCTTACTGTACTTAGCAGGTTTACCCAATCTTTTAAATAATGTAGCTGCTTTAGTATTCACCATAGCAGTACCTAAACCAGCAGATAAGTATTCAGAAAGAACAGCTCCAATTACAAAAGAAAGTCCTTGACTAAAATCATTAGCCCAAAAGTTTGCTGTACCTGCAGATTGCCAGAAATTATAATTTTGCTCTTCTTTAGTATAATAGTGTGGAAGAGCTCCATCCATATAGTCATTTATACCATCTAAAGATCGTTGAAAGTCATTATCAAAAAACGCATGTGTGGCACTATTTTCTGTACCTAACTCTGATAAGAATTGGCCTCCTCCATAAACTAGTCCTACTGTAGATCCTAAAATGTTTGTACCTACACGTGTAACAAGTTTAGGTAAAGCGTATTTCCACTTTTCACCAGTAGTTTGTCCGTATGCTCTTAAGTCATCAGCATCATCAGTAATAAAAGAAAAAGGTCTGTCAATATAATCAGCATAGTCTTCAACTGACTTATCGTGAAGCAGCTCGCCATAAAGAGGTTTTTGCATAGCTGTTGGGGTCTCTGTATACATTCCCCCTTGAGAAATTCTATCTTGAATATTAGCTTCAACTTTACTTATTCCTTCTAAAGCAGTTTGAGATAATGGAATTTCTTCCTCGACCTCTGGTACTCCAGGAGCTGTAACAGTGTTAACTCCGTCTTCAGGAGCTGCTAATATTGGAGCATCTAATAAGCTCCCTTCTCCAGTCACTTCAAATTTTTTCTTGGCCATGTTTTAATTTATAGTTTTGCTGTAGCCTCCATATGAATCTCTAATAATAAATTTATCATTAGTACAGAAAGCATTATCTCCCCAAAACATCATTTTTTGAAAAGTTTGATTATATACCTTTTCATAAACAGAAGGATCAAACCCTTCTGGAGCTTCCGTTACTTTTCCACTCTCATCTCTTTTAAGTCCATACTCTGCATCTAATACACTTTCTATTTGATCTTGAGTATCCATAACAATGGCCAATCCTTCAGGACTCTGCTCAAGGAACATTAACATAGTTTCCATATAAGCCTCATTAATCTCCTGTTGGCCAAGAACAACCTCATCCTTATCAAATGTCATTAAATCCTGTCGTAAACCTCCATTTCCTTGAGGACCTACTAAAGAGTTATTTATAGCTGTGCTAAGTTCAAGTAGTGTTACTGAGTGATCTCCTTCTAGTTGCATAATAGCATCATTCATTACAACAAAGTTATAATGCCCTAATCTTGCTGATGCTGCGTTGTTTGGATTCTCTAGTCCCATCTTATCCATACCTTCACCCTCTTTCATATTAGCCAAATATCGTTTTGTTTTCTTATCTCCTTTCCCAGGTTTTTGCAATACAAATTTAGTTTGTGTAGAAGTCATTAAAGAGGGTGCAATTACACCTTCTATTTTTAATGCTCCTATACCATCACTGAAAATCTCCTTCCAAGGATCACTACCTTCAGTAACACCCCAAACATTAAAGTCACTAGGAGCATAAAAAGAAAGTCCTTCATTAGCTTTCTTTGCTGCGTCTAGACCCGCATTAGAAGCAATATTAGGTTTAAAGTATTTACCTTCATAAACTTCTCCATCATAGTCATTAAATATATCTGTTAACTCATCTCCAGTACGTACATTAGGATCGTCATTTGCACCATCTGCTCCTGTTTGGAATCTATAAACGTTCTCTGCTTTTTCTTGTAGCATTGGTATATCCTCTTCTGTAAAGTGTGTTCCTAGTTGATTATTTAGACGTTTAATATGAGTAATATTTTCTAATAATCGGTCTAACTCATTCATGGTGCCCATCTGTGTCCACAAATTATCTTCACCTCCACCTTGTTGTCTATTCGATTGTCTTACATTATCATTTGGATCCAATGCATTATTTGCCCATTCATATGTAAGCTCTCCTATATCCGAGCCTAGCCCAAGGCCTGTGAACATCCAGCCACCAGCAAATTTACTTAAACCGGTTTTAAATACTTTGTCTAATCCATATCCAATAGCTTTCTTTGTAATATCCGCACCTAATCCTATTGTTGCATCACCCGCATCTATATTCTCATATTCAGGCTGGAGTAAACTTGCTATAGACCAAGATTCATCAGTAACATAATTGATATATGAACCAAATTTAACTAGATCAGGATTAGTTCTAAATTTATCTTGTTCTTTATACTCTCTATATTTAGAGACTTGTTGTCCCGTAGGAAGAGGTTTACTGTCTTGATCTACTAATAAAGTAGGATTTTGTGCCTGCCATTCTGTAAAAGTCAGCATTTTCTCTTCAGTCAAAAACTGGTCAACCATTTGATACTTAAATTTTCTAGCTTCTACATCCGTATATCCTCCTTGATTTGTAGGAATTTGAGACATAGTGATAATCTGATCCTGCTTCATCTGCATATACTCATTACCCTTTTGTGTGCCTTCATCAGTTTTTAGCATATACTGGGTAATAGCTTTATTATTTAAATTTAATAGTTTTTCATTAAACCAAGTTTCATCTTCTATACTAGCTACATCAGTAGCCTTATAACCATTACTAGTCGCCCAATCATTATTACCTTTAATCTTATTCATGGTGTTAGTAACTATCTGCTGCTCTTTCTCCGTCCTTCCATTTATGTTTTTATCCTTTTTATTTTTAGGAACCAATTGATGAACATATTGATTTGTAAACGATTTAAGACGTTTCATAATATCTTGTGCAGCCAATGTCTCTCTTTCATCATAAGACAATGTTTGAGGTAACTCTAATTCCATTAAACGTCTAAAATCTTGCTTACCCTCGTTACTTCTTATGTAATTAAGATATAAACCTTTAGCTATATTATTGGCGTGTCCTTGACTTACACCATAGGTACCACCTTTAATTCCTTTTACAAGTTTAGACATTGCTCCATTATAATCTAACTGTGCTTCAGATAAAGGTTGGTATATATTTTCTTCCAGGGCTCCAGACTCAGAGTTTGTAGTATAAGAATTATGATTCTCCGCTCTACCTCTTCCAAAATCTAAAACTTGTTGTCCTTCAAAAGTAGCTTTTTTAATCCATTCTAATTCTTGAGCTCTATTATCATATGATTTTTTAGCAGCTAATAGTCCTCTATCAGTATCCATTCTGACAATAGCTTCATCAATTAACAGCCCAGCATCTTCATAATTACCATTTTGTACAATACCTTTTAATGAGCTCCTAACCTCATTCTTTGCTTCTTGAACCAAATACTGGTCCCCCTGTAAAGCATTAAAAGAGCCTAATGTTCTATCAACTAAGTCTTTCTTTTCTTTATTTTTGTCGTAACGCTCTGCTAGAATCTGATTAACTTTCACAGATCCAGGATCTACATAAGTACTTACATAAGGTTTTAATGCATACTTACTATATTTATTTGCCATATTATTATATTTTATCCAAACATTCTTTTCCACGAAGCAGAACCTTCATGAACACCTCCTTTACGAGCTAAACGTTTTTTAAACTCTGTATTATACCTTGGCCCGCCTGTTTCTGCGCTGCCAGGTTTCTCTGAAGTTCCGTCACTCCAATATTTAGTGCCATCTGCTCCTGTTACAAAAGTACGTTTAGTAGTTGAAGTACTGCTTTCTGAAGTACTACTATTAGAAGCGGTTAATCTTTCACTCTCATTTTTAGAGTCCCACTTAGCTCTTTCTCTCTCATAGGTTCCTCTATTACCTGCTTCAGCAAAAGCTATACGCTCTTGTGTATTTCTATTTTGTTGGTCATTCCACATACCTGCTACACCTTGTACACCAGATTGTACAGCATCTAATTTTCTATCAAATGTAGCTGCATCTGCTGCAGAATTAAATTCATCTACATACATAGCATTCTTAGCATTAGTTTTGTCTGCATCTAAGTAGTTACTAGCATTAGTAGTACTAGCTGATAACATGTTACTAGCATTTTCTCCTTTTCTTTGTTGGTCCATAGTACCTTCTTGATTCCCAATTTGTACATTTACATTAGATTCATCAGCATCAATTTTTCTTTGGTTTGCTTCTGACATTGCATATGCCGCTAATCTGTTAGACATCGCACTACCTCCTCCTATACCACTTGTATTGATATCTTGTCTTAGTCCCTGGTAGTTTCTATCTTCTTTATCTCTTTGATTATTATAATTTACTCTTTCTAAATGTGTTTTAGATATTCGTTCAGGAACAACAATACCAGGAGCAACTAAATCAGGAGATTCCATGTAATCAGGTTTATCCATAAATGCCATAGCTGCAGGTATTAATTGTGCGGCCCCTAACAAATTAAAGCCTTTTTTTTGATTTTGAACCTTTAAATCTGTTGTAGTAATTTCCTCGTCCCCTCCTCCGTCGTCTGTTGGTGGGATTATTTCTTTATCTTCTGGCTCATTATATGCAGAGGTTCTACTCCATGTGTATTCTCCATGAGCATTATCTAATCGTTTAGATTTATGACCTTTATTATGAAATCCAGCCTGTTGTGTAAAGTCCTCAACACTATTAATCCCTCTACTTTTTAAACTGTTTCGTAAGTTCTCGTCTTTATTATAACGTTCTTTTAAATCTGTGTTAAATGCTTTTTGGAAATCTCCTGCATGTTTAGCTGGGTCGTAATCTTCCCAACTATTAATATCCATACCATTTAAAATATTTTTATTTCTATTGTAGAAATCTTTACGTCCTTCATCAGACATAATATGTTTATCTCCCCAATAGTTATTTCCTTTTTTTCCTATTGAAGATTGTGTATTAGCGTATCCTTCTTCTCCTGGATCAGTTGGAGTATAAGATCCGTCAGATCCCAGTCCTGTGTATCCTGCCTCTCCATGTGCTCCTCCTACATTCTCTGTATAATCTTCTCCGTATGCATATTGTCTATCTGTTTTTCTATTTGCTCCTCCCTCTTCAAATTTTCTAACTCCCCCATATTCTGCGGCAATTTTACTTGGATTTCTCCCAGCAGCTTTTTCTTGCATTTTAGCTAAGTAATTGATATCAGTTTGACTACCTCCATTAGCTAGTAGTCTCTCATGCTTATCAGCGAATCCTAATTTTTTAGAAAAGAAATAGTCTGAAGGACCTCCCTTACTCATATTAACTTTATCCATAGTTTCCCCGTCTTCTACTTCTGTTCTAGAATCTAATTCTATTCCTCCTTCTTCATGAGTTTGACCATTAAATTTTACAGCATCAGAACCTGGTATTGATTCCATCATACCTCCTGGTAAAGCCTCGCCTCCTCTTGAGTATTGACGCATTCTATCTAGAGTATTTCTAGACCCGCCAAATTCATAGTTCTGTCCTCTATTCTTTATAGGTTCTCCATCTTTAGTGAAATGGTTCCCAGTACGTTTATCGTATATATCACCTGTTGCAGGATTCATTAATGTCCATCCAGATGGGTCCGCTGGATTTGCTATCCATTCATCATTATCTAGAGTTTTCTCTTTCTTTTTATCATTTCTATTTTGACCATCAGGTGTATTACCTATTCCGCCATGTTTAATTACTTCATATATAAACCTTCCTGTACCCCCAACTATAACATAAATCCCAAATTTCCTAGTATATTTATTCCAAACTAGCTTACCAGCATTCTTTCCCCACTTTTTTACAGCTTCAGCAAATTTAGCAGCTCTACTTTTATCCGGATCTTTCTTTGGGTCATATTCAGGTCCATTAGGATGACTTCCTGCTGCAGAAGTAGCAGTAGAAGCTGATGCCCCAAAATCAATTTCCATTTGTTTACCATGAGCATCTATAGTCCTCTGCATTGTCGCACCTTCTTGATAATTTTTATACATCCCCTGCAACTCTTTATAAGTTATAGTTGATATTCCTGCCAAAACTAAAGATTCTAAAAACAGGGCGTCAGCTGCAGGATTCAGACCCCACTGCCCTGCGGCAAATACACCTGATGCTACAACCATTGGTAGTGCCGCTACATTAAACTTAGCATCGTCTTCTATAACTACAGGCTGTGATCCGTCTCCCATTATACCTGCCTCTATAAGACGATTTTTTTCTTTCTCCCAAGATTCAGCTTCTTCACGCATAAGGTCTCTGTTAAACTGACCTTGATTTACAGGTGGTACAGGCTTACCTCCATCTCCTATAGTCCAACCTTCCTCGTAATACGAGCCTTTCTGATTTATTAGATCATTAATTATAGTCCTGTTAACCTGATTAGTAGTAATACGGTCAGCTTCTTTTTCATCTCCGTCTAATAAAGCATTAGCAGCGTTCTGTGTCGTTCTGTCTTCCTCAAATTTAGTAGTAGTAGCTATTAACCCATCAGTTGTATTACCATATATATAATTTGCAGCATCTATATTCCTTACATTAACATCTTGCTCTCCTTCATTTGTCGGATCATAATCTGTCAAAGTATAAATATTATTAAATGCACTCTTATCTTGTGTGTGGGAATAGTTAAATCTAGTACTCCCTTGGCCATATCCTGGATCATTACTAAATCTAGTTTGACCAAAAGGTATTACAGGTGTTACTTGATTAGTATACATCTCTGTATAATATGCACGAAGTGTTGCTTCATCCATAAGAGCTAACTTATCTCTCTCTGCTTTTAACACTTTAGGATCTGTTCCACCCGTAACTGGTGCCATTGTTGTAGATGGTGGTTTAGGAACATTATTTCCTTGTGCTTCATAAGTAGGTACTGACCCATAAGGAACTGTGCTAGATTCTTCTAGTTGTCCCATTGGAGCTGGATCCATAGAGTTAGTCATTAGTTCTCCTCCTGTAGCATATTTATTTCTTAGTTTATTTATAAATCTTCTATTCATAGTCGTAGTATTTTATGCAGCGTATGCTGGTATTTGTCGTTGCCCCCCATATTCTTTTCTAATTCCTCCATATCTAGATCTTGTTGTATCCCACCCTAAATCTTGTCCAGAGGTTGTTTTTGATTTAATCTCCATAGCTCTAGCTGATTGTGCAGCATGTCCAAATCTTCCTTTTAATTTTTCATTATACGCACCCACTTTCTCAGCTCTTTGCTGATCTGCTTTTGCCTTAGCACGTTTAGCTTTTCTAGTACCAAAAAATGTTTTTCCTACACCATAGAGAGCTCCTGCAACTGCCCCAACAGCTCCTCCAACAGCATTTCCAATACCAGGTATTACTGATCCAATCATTGCTCCTGTCCCTGCCCAAGATCCTGCAGTAGATAAAGCAGCTCCAGCATATTCTCCAAAGTTAGATTTAGTAGGATCCCCATCATCAGATAACTTGCTTATTCCTTTTCCTGCATAATTTGCTATAAGACCTAGCCCTGAAGCCGAAGTAGCAAAAGATTTGACACCAGCCCCTACTGTTTTAGCAGCTGTACCAACTTTACTCATCGTGCTTAATTTTTGTGTTTTTTCTCCTAGTTTTAAAAGTCCCGTTGTTTTATCCATTGTACTAGCGAGTTCTGTTCCTTTTTTAAATACATCACCAGCATCCTTACCTTTATTTAACATATCTAAACCTTTACTACCTTTATCAAACATATTCATTCCTACTTTAGTTTGATCTAGAGTAGTTTTCATATTTGATACATTCTTCATGCTTTGAGACAGCTTATATGCATCCTCTCCCATTGATAATCTTTGTCCAACATCAAAGGCAGTTTTAGTTTCATTAAAACCTTTTGCAAATTTAGCAGCCTTTTTAGCATCTCCTATAGCTTTCCATTGATTTCTAGCCTGTCCAATAGAACCAACTAGTCCACCAATACCATCTCCTTTTGTTTCTTTTGCAGTAGCACTGTTAGGAGCAAACTTTTTATATCCTTCAGTTATAGTTTGTGCAGCCGTTTGTGCAGTGCTTTCAACTGCATTTTGTTTTTGTTTGTTGGCTGCATCCTCTTGTATAAGTCTTTGTTTAGTTTGCTCATCTTCATTTTTCATCTCGTTAACCATTGTCTCTGATGAAGTTTTTAGTTTTTCAGCCTCTGAATCAAAATGTTCTGAAGCCGCATCTGCAGATTCTTGAGTACCTTGAGCTACTATATTCCCTGTATAGTTAGGGTTCTGAAAAGCACTAATAGTGTTTTGATCGTATTGAGATCCACCTGCCACAAACTTACGTTTGCTCTTTTTCATTTTTGGTTTCTCTAACTTGCCTCCTAGGGCATACTTACTTTTATACGCAACAGCGGTCTTTAATTTTTTTATTTTTGTCATAATTTTATCTATAGAATTTTCTTACAGCCACAGAACTAGTGTACAAATGTACGGAATTATTTGTTATATTATCATATATTAAACGAATTCCTAACCATTTGTCTATAAATTTCTTCTGTTCTTGCCATATTTTGTTTAAATTTATATAATTTGCGTTTGGTAGTTCACTCATACCGTCTACTACAAACATAGGAGTTATAGCACTTGTTGTTACAGTTCCAACATTTGTTCCTCCAGTTACATTGACCCCGGTAGCAGTATAGTATGCTGCAGTTGAAACACCTATTGCTGCTAAGTCTCTAAATTGATTTATCTTCCAATCAGTACCTACACGCCTTGTATTTATCAAATATTCTAATGGACTTGATGTTTCAGTCCCAGATATTTGATGTGTATTGTATACAAAGAAACTAGTAAATCCATGTTCTAGTACATTAACTCCTTGTATATTTAGATCTGTTGCAGTGTCATTCCAGACTTCTGCATTATATGTTATACTGGAATATAATCCATCAGCTTCTCTTAATTCATTTTCTATATACTCAATCTCAAAAGGAGATATAGTTATATTATCTGCCCAGTTAGGTATAGTTCCTATATCATTTTCTTGGTAGTATAATCCTTTTAAACCGCTGTGATGTTTCCATATAGCAGAGCTTCCCAAAGTAGTAACAAGACCACCAAGACCACCAATTAAATTTGGATACTGATCTGTTATTGAATAAAAATTAAAAGTAGTATTAAAATAATGATAAGGTACATAATCATGGAAGCTAACCCAGATATTTAATTCAGGAAAATAAGATATTGTCCAACCACCTTTGTAGAAATAAGATTCATTCTCCCACTCTATAGTAGCCCAACAATCGTAACAACTTGGAAAAGTACCGCAGGCACAAGCTGCAAACTGCTCAAACATTTGTGAATTAACGTTAAATCTTACTGTTCCATAACTTGGAGGGATAGAGGCAATCGAATTGAACCCATCTATAAAAAGTTGTGTAGGTACATACTCTCTTTTAGTTAATAATATTCTTTTAAATTTAGGATCATATACAGAATGAAATCCAAATCCCATAAGAGGATTATCAGCAACAGTACTTAAACCAAAGTCTTCTAGAGCAAATTTAATATTATCTTTAAACCATTGTTCCATACCTACATCATTCAACTCGACTAAATTTTCCTTCATTAAGAACACTTTACGAGCGGCAGCATCTACAAAGAAATACCCACTACGTGTAACAAGTGCTGCTCTAATTGATTGAGTTCCTCCATATCCATCTTTAGTGTGCACAATCTCTTCTGGAGCCTGTTCAAAAATATCTCCACTTCCTACAAAAGCATCTGATCCACCAGAGAGCTGCATCTTTTGTTTACCTTTAGTTACATATAAAGTATCTTCCATGTGGAAGTATAATAAATTATTAAAAGTAGATAGCTTCCATAAATCTCCTTTATCTCTAGGAAGGTCTTTAAATTGATTTCCTAAAAAGATTCTATAATTATCTATCAAACTAGTATTATCTGACTTAGCACTTCTATGCGTTCTAGTTGGAAAATCTGTTTGATTGTTTTCTTCTAAAGGTAATGGAAAAGCTGGTCTGATGTCATTAACTGCAGAATAGTTATCGTTATACCTCATGTTATCAAAATGTGTAAAATCTCCATCTTCACTACCAACATATCGTATAATTTCTTTTGCTATAGATCCTGGATAGTATAAATTTTTATCAGAGTCAGTATGTCTAAAGTTAATATTATCACAACTTTCTACTATTTGATAATGGATAGATCTTTTAGGTAATGAACTCTCATCTATGTTACTAGGTTTAACAGCTAATGCTTTACCATATCTGCATATATAGGTGTCTCCTCCATATATACCAGACTTTATATGGTTTGAAGTTCCTTGATATAACGTAGACTGTAAATCAGCTACAGAGTAATTTGCTGTATTACTAACTGGAGTATATGGTGGTAACAATTCTTTTATAGTAGCAACCATAGGATCTCCTGCAATAGTACCTGTTGGTGCTTCAGGGTGATTAGCATCATCCCAGAAAATGAAATTCTTAAACTGCTGTCCCAATACTTCAAATCCTGTCCATACTAATTTATTACTGTCAATAGATTTATAAACATCAGTTTTAAAAGCATGTAAATTAACTATCATACTTTGACTTCTAGATCCGCTACTGTCATGTGATAATTGATTATATCCACCAGTTCCATCATAAGATCCCCAAGGTAAAGGGTTTACAAGTATTGGACCATTGTCTCCAGGATTAACTCTTTCAATATTTCCAAATCCTTCAACCGCAGCAGAGTTATTAGGTGCTGCGTATCCTGAATTCCAACCAGCTGAGGATGTAGGCCTGTTAGTTAAATCAACTGCACGAAACTCGTGTCTATCCATTAAAGAAAAGATCATACAACTTTCACCAAACTCATTAAATACTTTACCTCCAAAACCTAAAGATGCTCCTCTAAAAATAGTATCGCCCATTAAGTACGATTTAGCTTTTTGTCCTAGTACTCTTGGAGGAAGGTAGCTACCTCCATATCTACTATAATTAGCATAGTCTGCACCTGCATGAATAGAAGAGGCTACATCTCTTGGATAGCAATTAAAGTCTGTTTCCCATCCCCATTCTTCTCTTATTTCAATAGGATCTGTTCCTGCTCCTGGAGCGCTAGTTAATCTAGTATTCATTCGTTTATCTTGATTAACTGTAGGACCATTCCATACTAAATTTCTAACTCTCCATTGTGGTTTAATATGTGTTGCACCTGCTAAACTATTTTTTGTTCTCAACAAATTAAAATCGTGAAAAGTAAAGTTTTTATATGCAGCTTCTCCAGTAGCTAGTGTAGTAGAGTTTTGGTATATTCCATAAGTATATATAGGATATCCTGGATGCCACGATGCATAAGCCATAGACTCGCATTGCCAGAATGTTTCAGGGAAGTTTTGCAACGTACCCATAACTTGATATGCTTCTGCTGTGCCACCTGTTTCTAGGCAGATACCCATTTGAACAAGTTTTCGTGTCATAGGTATTATTGAATCTTGTCCAATAATTGTTTTATTAGATTGCCCACGCTTAGCATAATAAATTCTAAATCCTTGAACTTTATCTGCTATAGATTTAGGTACCTTTATATCCTCTAGAGTAAATCCTAGTCTTCTAACAGTATGTGATATCTTTGCATCATATTTTACAAAGCCAGGCGCAACAGAATTAGCTGATACAATTTCCCATCTAATAAACTGGTAATCATTGCAACTCCATGGAGCACTGCTAGGACTAGAACACCCTGCGTCACACGCATCTATTTGCTCACTACTTCCTCTAGCCTGTCTAAATCTACAATCCGTTCCTCCTGATTGACCACCTACATTACACCAACCATCTCCACAATTTCTCATTCGTATCCACTCGCCTGGCTCTAAAACAGTAGCTGGTAAAGACATAGCTGTATAATCAAGCGTCCCACTACCACCACAACCCCCATAATCACCTATTGAATCACAGGAAGTTGCAGGACATCCTGGACTAGTACCTGCTGCCCCTTCAGCTACAGGGCTAGCAACAGAATTAGTACTATACTTAGTAGTAGTAAGTGGAGCAGAACCACCATTACTTAGTCTTCTATGATTAATCATAGCCCAACTTCTTACTGTCATTTTTTGATCTGCTACTATATAATTACCATTCCAAGTACCACCAGTGTTATTACATCCTGAACCAAATCCTCCTGTATCAGATTTGCTTCTAAATAGAGCCTGTAACATCTGAGCGTTAGTACCATCAGGATCAGATATATTTACATAATTACCCATATTTGCATATCTCCAAGATCCTTCATTCCAATGCATTTCACACCCATCATCATTATGTCTAAATTCAACAGTACCATTCCAAGGTGTGTTATTTGATCCTACACCATCAGACTCCTGCGACGTGCATGTGTCATCACTAATTGAGGATCTGTTGTCATTATCATTACCAGGAAAATGGTGGTGACGAACCCTTTCATTTTTAATGTCAGTTCCTGTATAACCATTTTCATCCCACACTTCATAGTTATCTGTATCTGGATAAGTCTCTGTAGCATTTTCCCAAAAGTTCATATTTCTATTTCCTGCGTATTGACTGTAATCAAAGAAATGAAAGTTTTGAGCGTGACCTTTACTTAAGTCCGCTAAATCTGAAAAAATTTGAGTATTCCCTACTGATGCAGAAGAAACAGCATCTCCTTCAGTATGAAAAGCTGGGTCAGTAGATATATTTTTTTCTCGTCCAGGTATATGATATGCATAAGACATACTACCATCATTCATAATAAATGCAATATAAAAGGCATAAGCCTCATCTCTTTGATATCCTTTATGATCTACAATATTTGGATGATGTCTATATGATTTAGAATCATCTACATAATTACCATCATCAACTGGGAAAAAAGCATTCCCTGTAGTTAGACTATCCATGGTCATCCAATGCTCATCAAATTTTGGTATATCCCTAACAACAGAAAATGTTTTAATTGCATTAGCATATTTTTGATATCCTAAATCCTTATTACTAGTTGTATTTCCTAAATATAAAATACCATCTAACTGATCAATAGTTTTTGCAGTATCATAAGATGTAGTATCTATAATAACTTTTTCAATAGCTAGTCCGCTACTACCTTCTATACCACTAAATACTACAGTTTGAAATGGAGGATTTGAAGTATTAGGATTTATTTGTATATCATTTAATTTAAAAGCCTCAGTCGAATCTCCCATACGCCTAACAACTACAGGTCGCATAAACTTATAATCTGTATTCAGATTACTAACTCTCCATGATATAGCTTTAGATGTTTGAGTACCCTCTTTAGCACCGTCTTTTTTACTAGTAGGCCTAGTGTGATCATACTCATCTACAATTGAAACAGGATTAGAAACAGTTAAAAAATTAGTCGCAACTAAGTCTTCATCTACATAAGCTAAAGCTAAATAGTATACTGCTGTTTTTAATCCACCCCCTTCAACAACAGACGTCTGATATGGTTTAGGAAACCACCACTGGTCAGAAAGATAAATATGAGGAACAGGACCAGATGCTGGAAATAAATTTAATAATTCTAAATGTTTTGAATGTGAACTAGCAGGATTAATGTTATATAACCAAGTAATATTAGATAATGCTATCCCTCGCATTTGACGGTCTATGTTAATTGCCCTAGGTGGATTTAAATCATCTGTAAAATAAACAACTAAATCTCCTTTAGCATCAATCTTATAAGTTCCTTCTATTAAATTGGTAAACTGAAAATTTAAATCGTGTGTTACATAACTAGTTATGTTAGGATTATATAAAGCTGAGTATGGATTACCTACGCTTGTATTAGGATCCCATATACCAATCTCGCTTCTTAAGTTAAGTTGATTCTTAGTAAATATAACTACTCTATCATTATCAACTTCTACAGTTCCCAAGATTCTATCTTCTTGAGCACCCCAGGTTAAATTTGTTCCAAGATGCCCGTGTGCAGTAGTACCAGATTCGTTAGAAATAGAGCCTTCTATATTATTTATAGTAGCATTTTTTGCATATCTCCAAGAATCTTTAGGCTGGTCTTGATGACTAGTATCTTTGAATAATCCTTTTAAAAATCTTTTATTGGCCATTATCCTCTATCTAATTGTTCTCTGTCATTTAAATCTTCAAATAACGTCGAGTGTCTATTTATATTTGGAACTAATCTTACCCATTGATTCATAAACGATTCATACTTTGCAATATCTGGATAGTTAGCTGCATTTCTAGCTTGTGTACAATAATTCATCCATCTCTCTTCTGCAAAAGCATAGTCTATCTTAGTAGGTTTATCATAACCTGATAATAATAATTTTTTAAATATATACCAAAACATTGCTTCTTTAAAACTTATATCATCTGGTACTAATGGAAAGCAATCTTCATCTAGAGGAAAAGCCATATAACTTATACAGATTTTTCCTGTTTGAAATGAGGTTTTAATATACCCACAATCTACTATATAACTATCCTTATACTCTGATAATTCGTTTACACATCCTGTACAATGCATGCTTTTATGAAATGTACTTGCACCATATTGTAATGCTCTTAGTTTATGTTCATCAGAAAAGAAAACATTTTCTAAAACAACAATTCTAGCATTTATTTCATTAAGGACTTTTCCTGTATCACTATAATCTTGCCCTGCAGCCGTAGCTGCAACAACAGATGCAGATAATGTTTTAACTTGAGTTAATAAAGTATCTAACTCTTCAGATGTAGTAGGAGATACTGTATTATTAACTGCGACTTGATTGATATAATATAGGTCAGCAGGTAAACATACTTTATGATCTTTTACAGTTAAGACACATTGTTTAGTACACAGTTGTGGTGCAGAACCTATATGCTCTAATGCCTCTCCTATCCACTCAATAGCATCATCTATCCAATTATCATCATTAGGTTTTAAATCTCTAAAAACCTTTCTAATAATTGTCTTGCTAGATATAGTTTTATAAATCATAATTTATATTTTTTAAACTTTAAATACGCTAAATCATCTTTACGCAACAAAGTTATTAATTTTCCCTTATTTCCTTTAACCCCTCGTGTAGCATCAAATCTATAAACAGACTTATTTGGGATCTTACATTTACCTTTGTTCCAATGGTATTTACAATAAAAATCATCTGTATAATATATATACCATTTTCTACCTTTCTCTGTAATATTATCATACAAAGGCAAACCTTTTTTAATAAGTTCATCTCTATACTTATTACTCTCTCCCCAATCTATTCTTGGAGTCCTAGGATCTCTTCTTACTCTAACTATATATATAGAAGATAAGTTATAGCCCATATTGAATGTTTTACCTTCTAAGACATTGCTCATGACTATCATATTATAGTCAGAGCAAATGTCTCTAAAAGTTTTTGCATCAATGCTATCGTCATACTTTATCTGATAATCGTCATAGATTGCCTTTAAAGTATGTAACATCTATCTTCTTCCTCCTCTTTTGTACTTTATTCCACCTTTCTTCTTCTTGATCTTTGTTGTCTCACGTCTTTGGATCAAATCTGGAATTCCGTCGTTATCTGCATCATGAGTCTTAGGTTTTTGAACTAAATCTGGAACACCATTACCGTCTTGATCATGCTTTGGATTTACAGTTTGTTTCTTCTTAGGAGTTGTTTCTTTTACTACCGGTGTCTCTTCTTTCTTTTTAACTACTTTTTTCTTAGTTTTTCCTTTTCTTTTATCTTGCTCAGATTTTGACTCCGTACTATATTCCTTACCTCTCCAAGTAAAATGCCCTGAATCATCTCCGTAATGCTTTATACCTGCTTTTTTATTAGCATCTCTTTGAGTTCTGTAAGCCTCACTAAAAGACATATTATCTATACTTTTAGAATTCTTTTTATCCTTTTTAACATCTGGTGTTTCTGTAGCCGATTTAGGTGGAGTATTTTTATCTCCTTCTGTAGTTGGAGCATACTCTTTTTTCTTTGTTAGAGTCTTCTCAGTATGAGTTTCTAACTTACCTTCAATCTTTTTAGTTTTTTCCTTACGTCTGTTTATTTTCTTTGTTAGACGTCTTGTTTTCCTAGTAGATCTTCTTTTTTTCCTTGCGGTTTTGCGCTCCTCTCTTTGTCGTCTTCGCATTTCCTTACGTGTCTCATCTTCAGAGGCGCCGCCATCCTCAAACAAAACAGGGGTACTAGGTTCCAAAAAGTCGCCACTTATGCGCTTAGAGCCTTTCCCGTAAAATTCATCTTTTGCCATTGTCTTAAATTTATTTAATTAATTATTATTATTGTTGCTTATTTTGTTGAGGTGCAATACCTTTAACAGTTCTATCGTCTTGCATCCTATCATTTTCTAAATCACTAAATGAACCAGTAAGCAGTCCTAATTCACCAGATATAATACCTGAATTGATTGCTTGAATCATATCCATAGGTATTGGAAAATTTGTAGCACTATCGTCATAACAGACGTCAGTACCACAATTATAAAGCCTTAAATCTTCGGGGTCTTCAAAGACTCCTCTTACATTTATGTACTCTAAACCTTTAGCATTATGTATATATATAAAATTATCTATCATAAATGCTTTCATTTTTTTATTTGTATATTTATCATATGGTAACCATTGCACAATATGTGGCTCCACCATAGGAATAGTTCCTAAACCAGTTACATCACCAATATATGTAATAGCATCTCTGAAATTAAATCTAACAGTTTTAGGAACTTCCAATTTTGTTTTATAAATTGTACATCCTATAGGCAAGTTACAACACCTAGAAGCGTCTACAGGAGCTACTTCTAAACATCCTAAATCTTGTTCTACATGTCTTGTTGTTAATCCATTTCTAGCAAAATCTCTACGCAAGAACATTGCTCGATAATGCTTAATATTAAACTTAATCTGATCTAAAGATAGATGTTCATCGTGATTAGATCTACCTCCTCTAATTAGGTTTAATAAGTTGTATGCTATTTCATTTAATGTCATTATTTTTATTGTAAATTAGTTTGTAAATATCCTTCATACCCTCTTAATTTACTCCATATATGTGCTTGTCCGGTTCTTTTTGCTTCGTATCCCATCATTTTGTGCCATGCATCATTACCGCAGATAGACGGGATAAATCTTACTTTTATTCCACGGTACTCATTAACCATTTCTTTATGCTTATGCCCACAATGTACTTCTCTGTTTGTAGTCCTTGCAAACATCATAGGCTCTTCTGTTGCCATTATAAGTGGCATCTCAGCAGGTTTTTCTTTGTCTCCATGTGTAAACATAATCATATTTTTTCCATACTCATAATACTTTCTAGAGTTATAGTTGTTATCAACTTCTACTCCGTCATGTCCTAAAAAGAAAGCTCTTAAAAACTCTCCTGAATAAAACATTCTTTCATAGTCGTGGTTACCTTGTATTACAACCACATCTACAGGCGCTGTATCTGATAAAAAATTTATTGCTCGTACCATTAAATTACAGTATCCAACAAATGTTTCTTGCCACTCTGCACCATCGTGTTGAGGAGTTCCTTTAGTAGTTGCTCTAGAATATCCCTCAGAGTTCATACCATCGTTACCTATAGGTAAAAGTATTCTCTCTATATTCAAACCTGACGCTTTATTCATAAGGTCTTTAACTGTATTCATATAAGACTCCTCTGCTTCATTTAATGTCTGACCGTCTATTTTACCATAATGAATATCTGGTAAAGAAACTTCATACACTACTGGATCTACTACTGCCTCATACTCCTTCTCAACTTTAGGACTATACTCTTTAAGAGACTTAAGCATTTCTTCTTTTGCCTCCTTCATTATATTATCCTCTCCTTTTGTAACTACAGAAAATCTATTATCTCCTTTTATTGTCTGCCAAAACTTTACAGACTTTACATCGTCTTCTGCTATACCGTTACTGTCTAAGAACTCTTTAAACTCATTGATTTCAGACTTACTTATATTATCTAAATCAAAATCATTTCCTTTTGCTTCTATCCTACCTTCTCTTAGTGCGTGTCCACATGCTTCAACACTGCAGTCTAAGCGTTCAGAAAGACGTTCAGCACCTTCTTTAAGGTAGCCAGGCCTGTCTTTCAAAAAGGCCTTAATCTGGTCTTTGGTCATATATATAGTTAATTGGTTACTGTTTTTTTACCTTCTCTAAACTCCTACCTCCAAAATAAGCGCCTATTACAGTAATCAATACTATCTGTAATAAGTCCGTCCATTTTTCTTCAACTAAAAATTTAATTGTACCAGCATCAATAAATATCATTAATACTGTAGATACAACTAAAAATATTAAAACTAATGGTCTAACGTTTTTACTTAACCAGGAATCAGAATTCATATCTGCTTCCCATCGAGATGTAACTTGTTTCTCCATCTCAATTTCATAGTTAGCAATTAGTTCTTTTACTTTTTGTTCTGCTGCAAGCTTCTCTTCGCCAGATGTATGTAAGTCATCTATAACTCCACCTACACCTTCAACAAGATCTTTTGCACCGCCACTAAATATTTTTCCTAATATATTCATAACTTTATTTTTTATATTATAATATCCTTACTCTCTAAAAGGGTGTAAGAAAATGAATTTCCCCATACTTCTCTAGCTGTTTGGCATATATCTAAAAATGCATGCCAATCATCATTTGCTGTTATTACTTGACATCCAGCACTCCACTTATTTACTCTGGTGGACTCTTTACCTGCGTATGGAGTTGCTCTGTGTATATTTATACCAAATACACCTGTATCACAAGTTGACTCATCAAACTCATACTTGTCATTTCTATTATTATCTCTGTAGACTGTCAAAGGTTTCTTTTGTCCTAATGCAATATATTTTCCACCGTGTAATCTTATCTTGTGGCTTCCTCTATATTGTCCTGGTTTTAATACTGCACACCCTTTTTTAGGAGACATTGGATTGTCCATCCAGTCATCTCCTGGATCTGTAGTACACTTAAATTCATGATACTGCCATTTACTATTCTCATCTTTATAAGATATAGTCATTATATCATCAAACTTATTTGTAACCTTACCATCTGTATCAGAATTTCTAATACCTATAATATTAACATCATAATTATCGCCAGTAAAGTATTTATAACCTTTTTCTAGCATCACTTTCTGAATATCTTCTCTGCAGTATTTCATTATTTAATATGTTTGCATCCAGTTAATTGAGCTATATCTTTCTCTAACTCTACAATACGATCTTCATTCTCATTAATAATCTTAATCTTTTTTTCAAGTCTTTTTTCTAAAACAGTTATATCAACTCCAAGCTGGTTTATTTGACTATAAGCAATACCCATAGTAAATATTATACCTATAATCCAAATTATATTTCCTAGATTTAATGTAAAGTTTTTCATCATGCTTCAAAGCCAACGTTCAGAATTATAAATCTAACTCTTTTTGAAGTGCATCCTACTTCACAAAATAAACACGCACTAAGTTCTAATAAAGTTATTTTTCCTAACCTTATCTGAATGTTATACTTTAATTTTTTATTACCGCTTTTCCAACTATTTATCCAATTCATAATTTATTTTTTTTTAATTTATCCTTTAGTCCAAAAACCATATTCTAAAACCGGCGTATTAGCAGAAGAGAAAGCAAATACTGTGCTAACTCCAATAGGAATATTCCAAAAAGAAAATTCTCCTGGGCCTATTACAGTTACACTCTCCGGGTCTGGGGTTGCAGCAGCTGTATCGTAAGTAATAAATATACTATCTGTAGTATCTGTATTATAAACATACATATGCATTACTTTTGTTGAAGGCGTTGCTTCTGCTCCTCCTATTGGTCCGATTAATTGTACTCCTGGAGATACTACTGTTGCCACTTTAGTTATATTAGTTAAAGGGGTGTCTACTGTTAAAATGTCCGTTAGATTTAAACTAAACGTTTCTTTTACTGATACACTAGTACTAGTAATTTTTAATGTAGGTGCGATTGTCATTGCCATATCTTTGTTTTTTTAATTTATTAATATTATCAATCCTAGCATTAAAAGGTAAGATAAAAATACCTTCCAAATAGGATCTATGTTTTTTATTATTCCCAAAATAATACTCTAATTATGAATCCTATAATAGCTGCGTATACAACCCATAATGCTTTATTAACTCCTAATTTCCATTTTTTCATATGATGGAAATCTTCAATGTCTTTTAACCACTTGTCCATGTTTTGATCTCTTTCATCTAAACGAGCAGTATTTTTATTAACTCTAATTACTATTCCTTCATCTGGGTCGAGCAGTTTAATCATTAAAGTATCTATCTTTTTATTTAATTGTTTTATATCTCCGCTCAAAGTTTCTATATCCTTTTTCATTAGTGCTATTTCTTGTTTTGTTGTTGCCATAATTTTAGAGTATTCCGTGTCTGTGTCCTAGATAACTATTTAATTTTATTCTTTCAGAGTCTGTTAAGACTGCCGTTGTAGCTACTACTTCTTTAACCGACCCAGTTAATGGTTGTGAAGGGCCATTCTTAGCTCCTATTTCTTGGATTATAAGTTGAGACTCTGCAGGATTAAAAGTTGGACTATTACTTTGAAGAACACCATCAATATACATTTTAACGTTTCCTATTAGTGATACTGTTACTATAAAAACATAAAATTGACCATTTACTAAAGTCACATCAGTAGCCAAGCCTTTAGAAGATGTAGTACTTCCATCATACGCTTTAAAAGTAAAATTCGTAGCACTTGATGAACGAACAAAGCTATTGTTTGTATTATCATCTCCTATAATTACTTGAGCAGATGCCGCAGCCCAATTAGCGTTTGTATAAACTATTGCAAAAGTGCCTGCAGTTGGGCCACCAATAGCTTTTGGAACAGCTCCTACTAAATAATCTCCTCCATCAAAAGATAAAGATTTATCTTTTAAAGCTGTTAATGGACCTCCTACTAATGTAGGAGATCTAGTTACACTACCATTAGTGTAGTCATTATCAGAATCTACTGCATTTTTCCATTCTGCTATTGTACCTGAATCTAAAACATATTGACTAGAATCATTTAAATGTAGCCACAAAAACACCTCTGGTAGTCTACTTGGAGCAAATGCTCGTTTGTATTTATTTAGACTATTAGATATGTTCACCGAAAATGCCACTATGCTTGTGCTTTATATAATATTGCAGGTCCTCCTACAGATATACTAAACATAGATACATTCAGATAAATAACACTGCCAGCTGGATATACGATGCCTGTAAAAGTTCCAGTACAGTTTAGTCCAGTTAAAAGGTCAAAAGTAGTATCATTTATCATTTGTATAGCGTAATATGTATCTGCCTCAATTTCTTCTAGTGCATCTGAAGCTGATGTCCGCATCTCACATCCTTTTCTTCCAATAGATCTATCTAACGATGTTTCAGCAGTCGCTGCTATAGCTGTAGCCTTAGTAGCTGAAGTTGTATTTTGTGCTGCTGAGATTGTATTTTGTGATGCTGAAGTTGTATTCTGAGTAGCTGAGATTGTAGTTTGTGCAGCAGTAATTGCTATATTAGCATCATCTAATATAACATCACCTTTTAGTTCTACTGATTTATCTCGTGTTTGTTGTAAGAGGATTTCCTCTGTATTTCTTGCTTTTGCCATAATTAGTCTTGTATTATTTTTTTAATATTCATTAAATCTTCTATAGAGATTTCTTCTGGAACTAAAGCCTTTTCTATAAGTTCTAATTCTATAGATGTTTCTTCTTCCATAACTACCTTAACTTCATCTAACTGTGCTTTACGAACATCAATTAGCTCCTTGTTCTCTTCTTCTATAACTTTAGTTTCAGCTACTCCTTCTGGAGAGTTTCTATTAGCAATAGAATTCATTTGCTCCGCTACTTTTAAAAATTCATCTGATGGACGTCCTAAATCTTCTAGGTCTTTTAAAGACGTTTGAAGAAGTTCTAAGTTATTTAAAACTTTAAATCCAAATTCTTTTCCCTTAAGAGTTCGTATAGAATATAGCCCGTTTACTAAATTTACGAATTCTCCTTTTGTTGCAGTAATTGTTGTCATTTTTTTAATTTTATATTGGTTAGGTTTAATTTGGAGGATACGGCGTCTTTACCGTAGATTTACATTCCTCACAATATTTGTTTGCAAAGTTAACAAATTTATTTAAATATTCATCACTATTTGTAAGATAACTCTCTGAAGCACATGAATACATGCAAGATAAGTCTTCTTTTGACAGTAAATAATCTATTAATATTAATGTCCAAGTATGCATAGTTGAACAGGTATCTCGTAATCCCACTTGTTGTTTTAATAATACACTTCCTCCTTTTCTAATAATGCATTCTCTTACCATAGGTAGGATGATATCTTGTACATATTGAGGTGTTGTTGCCATAATTTATTTTTTAAATATGATTAGGGTCATCTTGACAAGACCAGATATTTCCATATGTTCCAAATGTATCTTCTATACATGAACATGGACCTGTACAACATGATGACCAATTAGTTCTATTAGCGTTGATTGAGGAGCCACCTCCTATAAGTAGTGTAGATACTGGGCTACCCCAAGCAGTTGATGCACTTTCAGACATATTAGCTAAGTAATGAGTTGGAGTACCATAAGCATTAGTAGGATCTGTAACAAACCCTGGAGGAGCTACTGCTGCATTAGATATTAAAACAGCTTGTGCTGCAGAACCTCCTAATAATATAGCTGCATCAATATAAGTTCTCCAAGTAGTATACTGAGCACTTAATGAGGTATGGGTTATATAATGAACTTTCATAATCATTAATGGCACAGGATGTACCCCAGGAACAATTTCACTACAACAAGTATCCTCTAACCCTGGTGGACATGTTTTATTAGTTCGTACAGGATAGTTTGTAAAGTCTGCATCTATCCCATGTGTCACAACAATACCATTAACAGCCATTTCTGCATTAACAAAATGGGTATAAGAAAGCGCAGCTCCACTTGCTTGTAGTCCTGCTGCTTCCATAGCTACTGATGGTCCTGCAGGAACAGAGCCATTATTAGGATTATGTCCTTCATAGTCAAGCCATCCACTTGAAGGTGGTGTTCCTGTTAATCCACAATCATCTGTAACGGTAGCAGGATTAGGAAGACATGACCAAGTAGGTACTGGACAATACTCACAACAATCTGTACTATAGTTAATTAAATCACATGGAACAGTAGCACCTATATTATAGTTCTGAGCGTCAGGGTCCATACATCCAGGAATATCATACGTACAACAACATTCACATCCCGGTAATATAGAAGCATCATAATTTAAAGCATTTGGATCTGTACACCCAAAATCTGCACATCCAGTACAACAATCGTCCCATCCTGCTAACGTTGTTCCTAAATTAGTACCATCACAATTATGTGTAGCACTAGGATTATAACCTGCATTTGTAGCATCTGTACAATCACAGATAACTGCAGGTGGAGAAAGTGTTAGAGTAACAGGAGGGCAAATATATTGAGGAGAACTTAATTCAGTTATAGTAATAGTATATACATCTACAGGTAAATTAGAGATACACGGAGTTTCATTAATGAATCCTGTAGTATTAATAACTGTTGCAGATCCAACTACAGTTCCAGCAGAGTTTGTTACAGCCCATGCAACGTCGAACATATAATCACCGCATACCATCTGAAAACATAATGTTCCCATATTAGAGCATAGACTACCTGTAGGAAGCCAAATTTCACCTCCCCATCCGCCACAAGTACAACCAGGTATACCAATACAACTTGATGAGTTACAACTTTGCAGATAAACAGGAGGACAATTTACAGTGCAGAAGTTTGTAGCATTGTATGTACAACATACTTCTCCCATTACAGTTCCACATGCTGTTTGCCAACATTCTTCCCATCCAACTACTCCTCCAATACCATCATCAAGCATTGCTTTTACAGTGTAGTATCCATAACCTAGACCAGTAAAAGTATGTACAGGATTTGTTAATCCTGTTTGTGTAGCTGTTAAAACAGATCCGGCTGCATCCCAAGCGTCACAATATGCATTTGTTTTATATAGTTCTAACTTCCATGTCATCCCTAAATATGCAGCATTCGTAGACATTGTGGTATTAGCAATATTATCTGTTCCTAAAAATTGTATTTGACCATCAGCAGCACCTGTAAAAGTACCTGTGAGTATAGTAGTATTAGTCTCAACAGATCCCCAAACTATAGATGCAGGACTAACAATTGGATGACTTCCTGAAAAACTGTTGTCTAATTGTCCTGTAGCAAGATTACAATAAAAACAAGCATCAGGATCATTAGTAGCTATTAATGGGTCATAATTTAATGCTGTTGCGTCTGCACATCCAGTTGTACAAGGAGAGCAAGAACCATTATCACAAGTTGCTGCTGGATCATAAACACATTGAGTTGGATCTGTACATCCGTCAACACAACATGATCCATCGTCACAAGTTGCTAAAGGATTATAATTAGAAACAGTAGGATCAGTACATCCATAAATACAATCTGTACAACAACAATCTATTCCAGTTTGCATAGTTCCACTTAAATCATTTACACAAGGTGATAATATTAAAGAATTAGGATCAGCATCGTCACAAGCACATCCTGCTGATGGATCATAGTTAGTAAAAGATGAATTTGTACATCCATATGTACAATATACACAAGAACCATCATCAACAGTAGCTAAAGCATTATAGTTTAAAGCAGTGATTCCATCATCTGCAGAACCAAATCCTAAAGCTGCTGTATATCCTGTAAGTCCTCCATCCATACATCCTGCAATACCTATATCACAACATTGTCCCCACCCTACTCCTGGACCTGAACAAGCTGTAGGTACTCCACTTGTAGTACATCCTACATTTGTTGCGTCACATGGACAAGTAGCTAACGGATCATAGTTAGCCGCTCCTGGATTCATACAACCATAAACACAATAAGTACAACAATCATTATCTACACCTGGAATCCCAGTAGTTCCATTACATGGGCATGTAGCTGATGAATCGTAGTTTGTAGCTGATGGATCTGTACAACCTGGATAATGACAACAGCTTGTATCACTTCCTCCTACATTAGCATTACAATCTGCGCATGCTAAAGGATTATAGTTACAAGCACCTGTAGGATTACTATATCCATGAACAGTATAATTATCTGGACATCCATCATCAAAACAACAGCACTCATTATTACCTTGAGCTGTTCCTGAAATATCACAATCACAAGTAGCTAAAGGATCAAAATTATGTGCGCTCGGATCTGTGCATCCAAAAACACACTCTTCACAACAACAATCAGGACCACTTTGACTTCCTACACATGCTGGACCTAAAAGTAAAGCTTGTGGATCTGTATCATCACAATGACAAGTAGCTGATGGGTCATAGAAATTATTAAGAGAATTCATACAACCGTATATACAACAAGTGTATGCTGAGCCTAGTTGAAATTGAACTATACCTATACCATGTGGACCTGTTAAACTTACACCTGATGCTGTATCTACAATTTCAAACTGCATAAGATCAGTATTTCCTACGCTACTACTAGTTGTATCTACTACAGTATTAGTGTAACAATCTTCTTTCATACATAAACGTTGGAATCCAGCTGATCCTGAATTAATAGTAAATGGCCCATAGACAGCTCCAGTATTTTGTCCTGTAAACGTCACTTCCCAACCATCCCAGCCTAGTCCTGATCCTGATAGATTATCATCAGTCATAAGAAGCTCAACTTCTATTTGTCCTAGTGGACAAGGGCTAGCACATGCACTACAATCTCCTCCACTTGATCCTCCCACAATTGTTGTATCTACATAGAAACTTGCGTGTGTAGTTATATTTCCTGGGTTTAAATAATTTTCAAAAACACTAAACTGCCCATTATACTGCCAACAATCTTTAGTAGTTATTACTCCAGATATTGGATCAACATAATCAAACTTAGCTGCTTGCCCAACAGGAATTGACCCTCCGTAAGCTGCTTCTATATTAGCATGCGCTGTATTATTATCGTACACATCCATTGTAGGTCCTACTGTAGTATCTCCAATAGATATCTTCTCTCCAGTAGAACAGTTTTCCCAGACATGCCACCATATACAACATCCAGTACCTGCCGCATTACATGTTTTAACTGCATCACATGTAGCAAGTGGATTGTAATTAGCAGCTGAAGGATCATTACATCCATACACACAATATGTACAACATTGTCCTGGAGCAGTCCCTAGTGCTGTTCCTGCAGCATCACAAGGACATCCTACTGCTATAGCAGGGTCATAATTTAAAGCAGCATAACCATTTGCACAAGGATAAGTACAAGCAGTAAGAGTACTATCAAGTCCATTTACATCTGGATTTGGACCAGCTGCTGTATCTATACATCCATATGATGTACACCCAGAAACACCTAGACAACAATCATTAGGAACTCCTGCATCATTACAAGGACAAGTTGCTGCTGCATTGTAATTAGTAGCTAAAGGATTTGTACATCCACATGTACCAAAAGTTATATTATCTGCTGTGTTCCAAAGAGCATCCGTCGCTTCTTGACAAGATGTTCCATCACTAAACCAAACATTCAGTACTACTCTATAATAACCATCACCAGCAGTAAAATCATCTACCGCTACTGATCCAAAACTATTAACAGTAGCACATGCATATTGAAATTCTACAGGAGTAAAAGTGTTACCAACAACATTAGTTGTTGCGCCTACTTGCAACCACCACATTCCTATTGGATCCCATATTTCTAATGTATAATCCCAATTTGTAACAGTTGTTAAACCAGGAGTATTTAAACCTTGGCATGAAGGATCGAATATGTAAGAAAAGTCACATCCACTCATACCTGGAGGATTTACTGAAGACCCATTTAATATAAATTTAGGATTACAACAATTCATTTTTGTACTTGGACAGCAGTCAGGGTACGAAGTAGCTACAGAAACAATTCCTGGAATACTTGGTACAGGATATAAAGTAGGGACTCCAGTTGTACTATTACAACCTATATGAGCGCTAACCGGATTATAACTTACTGAACTTGGATCTAAACAACCTGAATATAAACAACAAGATGTATCTCCATAATTAGTTTGACCTGATTGCGGTGTTCCTGCAACCATATAAGCTGAGCCAGGAGTTGTATCTAGAATATTACAACCACAATCATTCGTAGCAGTAGCATCATAATTATTAGCATTAGGGTCAGTACATCCTGCAGTATATATACAACATTCACCTAAAGATCCAGGTACTGTACTTGCACCCGTGCCATCTGGTGGGGTAGAATCACAAGGCACACACGCAGAAGAGTCATAGTTACATGCTAACGGATCCATACATCCTATAGTAGGACAACACGGAGCAGTTATATTTGCACCAACTACAAAAGTACTTTTAGCTAAAAATATCTGTATTCTAGTTTGTTTACAATCACCCATGGTTCCTCCACTAGGTGCAGATCCTCCATTAGCAGCATTATTAATCATTATATCCATACAGCTGTTGATTACACAACTAGTAGTAGGGATTGCTCCAGGTCCTAAACTATATTGAAAGATTCCTAAAGCATTTGTAGTTCCTACAGGTACAACACCAGCTGAATCTAAATTATGTGTAATAGGATAATTTGGTATTGGTATTCCAGCATCATCAGTTACTTCTATTGTTATACAATGTGCACCACTACATGGACCTCCTGATCCAAATTCATTCTCTATATATTGTGTAAGGTCTTCATCAAATGTAGATAGGGTAAAAGGCGCACAAGCTACATTTGCATCCCATTGATAGTTATCTAAACCTCCATATCCATAATCATGCTCTCCAGGCCTCCATGCTCGTGTACCTGTTGATCCTCCATAAGTTGTAGCAACGGTAGTTGTATTTGGTGCGTCCCAAAGAACATTTCTTCTCATAGGATTTGCCATATGAACTCCTAAAGTACTAGCAATACCAATAATCGGATAGTCAGTTGGATTTACAGCATTCCCAGCTAGCCACATAGCAGAACCAATAGTCCATTCAGGTTCAAATACATATTGATGTGGAGGTTGAAATACAGGATTTCCATTAGGGTGTATAGCATCAACAGTACCAAATTCCCAATGCCCATCTTTAAGACCTGTTCCTACTCCACCTACTCCTTCGTTTAGAGCTGCATCTGTATATGCTGGATTATTTTTAGCATCTGTATCTCTATTTCCACTAAAAATAGCGGCAGTACAAAAATTTGGAAAACCTGCTGTCTGATTTAAAGCGGCATTAGAACTCGCCTTACTAGGATATACAAAAGAGTATATTTGTCCTCCCCCTGCTCTAAAAGCTTCATATAAACTTACAAAAAGATCATAATCCGCCATATATGCAGGTTTAGGAGCCAACCAACTTGTCGTAGTTGTAGTTGAATTATATACAGTATTAAAAAAGTAAGGTCCTCTAGCACTTGTTTGATTAGCATATTGATAAGGTTGTGTACCTGACGCTGCCTCATCTAAAAAGATAAGATTTAATCCCACTCCATTTGATGGTAGTGTACCCGGTAAGGGTATAACAGAACCTCCCTGCCATCCAAATCCTGGAGCCAAATATGCTGACGCAGGCGCAGGCGCACCTGATACCATTGCATAATCTAATTGATCTGCATCAAGATATGTCCAACTAGACATTGGTAACAAATTACCCCCCGCATCCATTCTAATATCTAATAAAGTAGCAGTACTATTATTAGTTGCGGTAGTTTGTGTGTACCAATTATTTTGAGGATTACCGCTGGTAGGATCATGATATACAACCCACGAAGCTACTCTTAATATTTTAGAGGCAGGACCGTAGTTAGCAGCTATTGACACTGGATAATGTCCAGCGGGTAGTGGTTGCGCATTGTTTAATGTACCATCCATTGGGTATGTTGCCCAGTTTACAAATCTTTCAGTAGATCCTAATATATTATGTAATTTACCAGTCCATCCATTAGATTGTAATCCACCAGGCCCAAAACAATATTCTGTTAAAGTAAGAAATGTACTGACAACTTCCAAAGAGGTCCAAGATGTCATATCATACCAAGCATAAATATCAGTTGCCGGTGTTATAGCTCCTCCCCCACAATTAGCTACACCCCAAGTTGGAGGTGTAAATGTACACGGCATAGTACAAGGAGGAGTAAAATCTGTTTGGGTATATGAACATTCTCCAGTAGCCTCAAGAATTGTACCAGGAAGACCAGTATAAACTAAAGTTGGATTATTAACTGGCCCACAAATAGGAGTAAGATTAGTAATAACAGGTGCAGCTATTCCTGTAGTTGCTGTAACTGTAACATTATTCAGATCCTGATGAGGTCCCAACGAAACATTTATATTAGGTGGTGTATCTGGATCACATATTTCAGACCATTGTAACATATTACTACATTTACTACCAGTGTTATTACAACTGACATTGTAGTACCTCGAAATAACTAAATTGTATTGAACTAAAGCGTCTCCCTCCCTCTTAATATCTAAAGCATTAGACGGAACACACGGAGGGCTTACACATGGATTAGCAGAATTACCATAACAATGCCAATGGAAAGTTTGTAAAAGATCATCCCAAGTAAAACTAGTGGCTGATCCACCAGCTCCAGCTGTTGTTACAGCCGCATTTGTTAAACCACTATTCCACCAATATATACTTTCTCCTCCAGAAATAGTCCATGTTTCAAACTCTTCTGTTCCAGATCCAAACGCGTCGTTTAGCACACTTTCTTGTATGGCAGTATCGACTCTATAAGTATTTGAAACATTAACTACTTTACTAGTTACTAACCCAGCTATCGCACCAAAAGGGTCTGTTACAGCTTTAGCGTATCTAAAAGTAAAATGATTATTAACAGTAGTTGGATCACAAGTACTAGCTGCAGGACAATCAGCAGATCCTCTACAGTCTACATTTGATCCATACCAAGTACCGTCAGCAAAAGGACTTACACAAGATGTTGGTTGAAGACCAGTAGGACAATAAGGTAGATCATTATGTAATTGTAGATTTCCACAGGTAACACTAGTATTATAGTCAGCATGAGTTGTATTTACCGCTGCATAATTATAATAAGCGGGAGCAAACCAAATTTGTCTGTCAATGAATTCATCTGGATAAAAACCTAGTGGATCCTGGATATTAACTCGTATTGTTCTACTCCAGGCACAGTTTAGACAATCTCCTATCATGAAATCCTCATACTTTATTATACCCCAATCAGTATCAGAATTAGAATGGGATCCATAAGTAGGAGCTGTTGCAATTACATTTTCACCGGTTTCACAAAGAACAACAGCAGAAGTGATATCTTGTATTGAAACAAGCCTCATAGTAGAACAACCAGAAACACTAACTGTTAGTTGTGCTTGATTATCCCCATCACCCGGCGCCGTAACGTTAGCCTTGGTAATTATGGTTTCAAAAAGAATTTTTAAATCTGCCGCCATAATTTACTTTTAACAGTTACACCCACATGTCAGATCACACAATTCTTTTGCTTTTTTATATTTGTTGTAAGCGTCCTGTTGATAACCTCCAGCTGCTGTTGAGATATCTACCTTACCGGCTGCTGTTTTAGCAGAGTATAAAAGTAAATATACTTCTTGTGCCTTAGCAAGAGCTTTAGAACATCTGTGGCATTCACATGCACAATCAATTAATTCATTTACTTGTTTGGCAATACAGCAATCTATATCACAGGCTACAACTATTGAAGAGGATGCAGTAACTGTACTTGTGACTGTATCATAAAATTGTACTGTATAAACGCCATTCCCAGGCAAAGTTACATATTTAGTATCTGTAACACTGATTCCTGAAGGAGTATGCGCTGTATTACTTTGCACAAAAGTTCCTGAATAATCAATGACTTGAATTTGACCTGCATTTACAGAGACCATAGTTATATCCGTTTGCACATAAGCGCAATCGTCAGCTACAGTTGATATTATTGACATATATTAAATTTTTTAAAAAAGGTTATGAAGGGTTTGACCCCCTCATAACCGTTATTAGTAATACTATTATAATGCTACTTGTCCAGCAGTGTAATTAAGTGCAGGAACTGTTGCTAACCAATTGTCAAGGAAAGCTTCAAATCCAGCAGTTTGTGCCCAAGTACCAGCTCCAGCAGGTGTACAAATTTTAAGGTCTCTTAAATTATCTACCCCTCTTATTTGTCCAGCTGAAGTGTTACCCCATGTTAATGTGTATACATCATAAATTGTACCCACAGCAGCAAAAGTATCTGGAACATTAGGCATTGAGATTCTATTGTAGTATCCGTAGCTCATTCCTTGTACTTCTTTTTCTAGATCTAGGATATAATTCCCAGCTCCTGAATTTTTTACGTATTGTGTACCAGCTTCAGTACATGTAACTCCTGTTAGACCACTGTCTTCAAAAGCACTTACAAACTTAGCAGGTGCAACTTTTGCTTCACCTGATCCAGTGTATAATAATCCTGTTACTGTAAGAGTAGCACCAACATTAGCAGCAGTTGCTACGCCTTTTAACTTACCTGAAGTAATATCAGCAGTCATTTGTGCAGCAGTATTAGCAGCAGCTGTAGTACCAGAAGCACCAGAAGCAACCTCACAACTATATCTTGTGAAAGGCTCAGTACCAGAACTAGTATCAATTAACTTTGTAGTAATATCTCCAGCAGTAGTTGCAGCAGTATACGTTAATGTCATTGCTTGTGCAACATCAATTGTACCTGATACACCATCATAATAATTGATATGTGCACCATCAATCCATGGAGTTACTATATCAGCAACACCAGCAGCACCTTGTCTGATAAATCTTATAAATTGGTGTGTATTAGCAGTACCATTTGTTCCATAAACCATAGAAGCAGCCATTGGAATAGCTAGTCCAGTTGCAGGGTTAATTACTTGTGCTTCTACACCTCCTGCGGCAGTTGATAGCACATCGTCTCCGATTAAAACTTGTCTCATCTTTTCTAATTTTTATATTAATAATTATTCATTCTTACCCAACTCTAATTGTTGAGTTTTATAACGAGGGTCACTAAGTCCCTCAAGTATGCTACTTATTGCCATATCTACAATTTCTAGATGTGTATGTTCTGGCAACTCACAGCTCTGCAGCAAAGGTAGTGAAATTTCTGCTGGTTCTCTTATATACGTAATATTAACTTTGTCTATTATAAAAGTGTCATCTGTATATATATCTAAATATTTATCTCTCATTGTTGTAAGAGGGTCTGTATATGCAGTCGTATTAAATGGATCAGGTAACATAGCAAATATATCATCGTGCTGGACAAAAGTATTATTTACTACTAACTGATTACTAAACGCTGCAGGGTATCTTTTTTCATCATAGTTTGTTCCTAAAACTAATGGCCTTGCGGCAGATACATGTGTACTTCCATTACGTCCTACTAAAGTTGTAACAACTCCTGCGTCAGGATCAGCATTAAACGTCCATGGTAGATTTGTAGGATTAACTACTACAATAAATTCTCCTGGATGTGCTAATGCAGATGGAGAATATTCTTCCCACCAAGTTGTTTGTGCTGCTGTAGATACTCCATTAAAGGATGTTCTAGCTATTTCAATATCACCGGCTACACTAATAACATAACCAGGATTAGTCCATAATGTTTCTATATTAAGATTAGTACCATCTCCTGCATCTTGATATAATTTTATATCATCTACAATATAAGTACCTTCATCACATATAAAATCTTGTAAGCTAACTCTAAAATAATATAATGGATCCGGATAAATCATATAGGACGACATTGTTAAGCAATTATTTAACCATACATGAGACTGCTGACTAACTAAATACATATAATCAGTAGGTAATTGTACAGTGTCTGCATGAAAAGTCTGATTCATCCCTTGTAAAACTTGTCCTTTATAAGTACAATTTCCAACATGATCAGTTACTAATGTTCTGAGATCATCAATTCTTTTTTGGTTCATCTCAAAACCTTTCCTATAAACATTGTTCTTACCGTATTTAGAATTAATAAATTTCATTTGAGCTTTATTAATTTCCATATCTATCTCTTGAGGTAAAAGCATATCAGCTTGGAGTGAATTGATTTTATCCACTCCTTGCTGAATTGCTATATGCATATTTGTTATATTCATTTAAATCGCTATTTCCTTCAATTTAGCTCTAAGAATAGTTAATGTTCCTGAGTTCTTTTTGTTTTTTAAATAAACTACTGCATTCTCCATAGTTTCTCCAATTACTTCATCAATGAAAATAATTTGATTACCTATCTTTCGTAACACTCCTGCAGAAACCATTTCTTCTATTTCTGCTTTTACTCCTAAGTTTGAGTCTGTAGCAATCTTTATAAATTTTGCTGGAGTCTTCTCCATGTAAGAATATAAAGCATTCTCTACTTGTTCTCTACTTAAAAGGTCCGGATTTACATCAGACATAATACGTAATACTCTTCGCATTGACTTTAAATCATCAGACAACTTAATAAATACTCTAGAGGCATCTTTCTTTAATTGTATGTCCTTATTTTTAACGACATCATCTCTTTTAGTATCCCAGATGTAAAAACGTTTCATTGAGTTTCCATCTGCTTCTTCTTTAGTTAGTGCTACATGAGGATGTTTAATTGCAAACCTATATTTTATAAAATCTATAATCTGCAATGGGTTATCATCATCATCAGTACCAATTTCAAGTTCTACTCCTGTAAAACCTACAGGGATAGACATTTCTGCCCAGTATGTTTTAGAATGTTTAGGCCAATCTTGATGATCGGGTGCAACATCTAAAATACCATTTAAATATTTTGCTTCCTCTTTAGGATCAAAAGCTTTTAATGGTTGGCGATTTACATACACACTGCTTAATTTTACTGTTGCTTCAGCGCGTACTTCTTTAGGTAAATGGTTCATTACCTCTTTCCTTCTTAAAAAAATTTTCTTACTCATAATATAGTACTTTTAAAGTTTAAATTAAGTGGATGTAAAGTATAACTCTCCGTATAATTATTTAATCAAAGCCGTGAGGGATTGCTCCCCCACAACCTTAATTAAAAACCAATATATATAGACGCAAATTAATGCCTTCCTTTATTCAGCGATACATGTAATGTCAAGTGAAGTATCAAATCTTCTTAATACAATACCTGCAGTTTTTAACATGTGAACGCTAGCACCGTCAACATCAGACGCTCTAGAAGAAGATGAATCAAATCCTCTAGGTACTACTGAACCAGCTACACACCATCTCATCATCTCACGACCTTTCTTAGAGATCATTTGTAGGTTTGCCTGACCATCATAATTTGATTGATCAACAAATACCATTCTGTAAGACTCAAGTGAATAACCTGTAACAGGGTGCTTTGTACGAGCTTGTGCTACTGGACCGTGATCAAATAAAGGTAATTTAACTACATTTACAGTATGGCCATCTACATGCTCATACGAAGTAAAGTAACCACTCATACCTAATGATCTTCCAGATCCTGTGATGAATCTATTCTCTCCACCAACTTTCCATCCTCCTGCAGTTCCAGAAAAGTGATTTTTAAGAGCTTCATCAAATTCACGCGCTCCTCCAGTTCCCGTATATAGGGTAACTTGCTTTTTATTAGCATCAGTCATTCCATAGAATAAATCGCCAATAATATTTTTGATCTTTGTTTCAGTCATCGTAGAATATGTATCCGTATTGATGATTTGTTCCAAAAGACCAGGACCTACGATTACAGGTTGGCCATTTTCATCACGCATAGCGTTTTGACCGTTTGAATCGTAAGTTTTTTGTCCGTACCAGTAAAACATTTCACACTCTTCTTTGAAGTTTAACATGTGATTATATTCTTCGTAGTCCATCCAAAGTTTAGTACTTTTTCCACCTTTAGTAGGTAGAGCAAATTCTGCCACAAAGTCTTTAGCATGCCCAGACATGTGGTAAGATTTTCTAACAGTACCAATTTTGTTTCTTACTTTCCCTGGAGTTTCCCAGTTAGCTGCATTCCCTCTAGAGAAGTCTACTCCTACAGGTGCATATAATTGAGCCCAAAGATCTCCATTTGTAAATCCAGTAGAAAGTGAAGATGTTGGTGATGGATCTACTAATTGCATAGAGTATTTCCATTGTCCTCCAGCAGATTGTACTGGTTCTGCCATGATTCTTGCCTGTTCTCCCGCCGCATTAATCAATACGTATGGGAAGATAAACCATTTGTCTGGAAATACCAGTTCAAATGTTCCTCCAAAAGTTGTGTTTGCAGTAATACCACTATTTGTTACTGCTACAGGTCTTGTTTTTAAAGTGTGAGTTTTCACTCTATATTCATACTCCAATCTATCAATAGATTTTACGTTTCCTACCCCCTCTGTTAAGAACGAAAGAGGAAAACGTTTATCATCTTTTCCTGAAAGGTGCGTGATTATAGGTGACAACTCGGTTGGTTTAGATAAGAGTGCATTAGCCAAACTATTCATGTCAGTCATTTGACTGTCATTATAGTAGGCTTTCTGAACGCTTATGTTAGTTCCGCTTATTGCCATTTCATTAAAATTTTAATGGGCCCCTATCTCCCAGTTCAGGGGGTAATTATAGTAAAAATACTATTGCAAGTATAAATTGCCTTCTTAAATACTAAGATCTAAATCATCTATATCGAACTTCTTGTTTCTTCGTGAAGCTTTACGTGCACTTTTAACACTAGCCTCACTTCTAGATATCTTATCTCTCAGGGATCTAGCACCTGCCGTTTTAGCTCTTGTGTTTACTAAACTCTCTAAATCAAATCCTTTATACATTAGATAATCAATAGCTAATTTAACATCCATATCAGCATCACGGTGGTCTACATCTCTTTGTGTACTTCCATTCTTATCAACAGGTTGAGAAAGGTAATTAAAAAAACCATTTTTCTCACTCTCTGCTAACCTAACTCCAGCAAATTCATCAGAATCATCTATCTTATCTGCAATACCATTCCAGAATTCTCTTTGGCTTTGGTTGCTTTTTTCTTGACTAGCTCGTTGATTCGTAATCATTTGCTCTCTTTCTTTTTCTTGATAGCTTGTTAAAGCCTTTTGCGCTGCTAAAGATTTCTGATATAATTTACCACTATCTTCATAATCTTCTAATAGTTCGTCAGAAAATTCTTTATCATGCCCTTTTAACTTTAAGTAATTAGATAAAATCATTCGTTGACTTCTAGAATCTTCTTCTCCTACTGTAAATGCACCATAATCTATTGCAGGATCATGTGCTGACATAAACTCCTTAGATTCTCCTCCATGTAAAACATATTCTAAATGTTGTTTTACTAAAGGAAAAGATGCTAACACATCATCAATTCTATCGTCTGCCATTTTAGATGCTATATCTTTAGTCATCTTAGTTAAACCTTCTGCAGTATCATCGTAAGAATCATTAGCATCATATCCTAATGAGTCTAAAATTTCATTAATAACAGTTGGTTGCTCAGCAGGGTCATCACTATCGTCATACTCTGATTCATATTCATCTTCATCTTCTTCCTCATCTTCATATTCATCATTGTCATCTTCATCTTCATCCTCGTACTCATCATCATCCTCAAGATCTTCGTCTTTAGGATCTTCTAATTCTAATTCCTCAAGTTCATTTTCTACTACTTCTAATTCTTCTTTGGGAGTGTCTACAGTCTCGACTCCGTCACCGCCAATAACATCATCAAAGGTGATGTCATCCAGCTGGATTTTTTCATTTGGTTCATTCATGTCTATATATATTTATTGGTTTAGGTTACAAAAGTACGAAATATATTCATATTTTTTATACTCTTCTGTTGTTTTAAGGTTTCTATTATTATATAACACTTATTTTCGTTTTCTTCTTAGTCCACCATGTTTCATCTCATTTTGGATTCTAAATATATCATCATTAACTCTACTTCTATTCTTAAGTATTCCATCCCAATCTTGAAATTCTGGATTATTCCTTAAAAACATTTCTGACTTTTGGAAGTCATGAGTGTATCCTACTGGATCAATAATTTTATAATCTAGTATCTTACCAAAATTATCTGATTTTACTAGTATATTACCACCATGCATATCCATATGATGGAACCCGTTATTTTGTAAATTTTTCATTGTATGAGTTAAATCATTTTTAAAACCGGTATTATTTAGATTAGGGAATTCCATTTTATGTGAACTAAAAGGCACATAATCATCAAGTTTCTGTAAATCAAAAGAAGTCATATCTCCAGCTTTATTAAACTTTGGATTAAATGGTGCAATAACATGATTATCAATTTTAGATGCGTTATCTAACCAAGTATATTCTCCTGCTATATCGCTAAATGTATGTCCACCTCTGTTAGGATGTGTTCTATCAAAAGCAGATTTTCTAAATGTTAAGTCAGGATCAATTTGCGTATCAAGTAGTCTATTATCTATAATATCATCACCCGTACTACGCAAGTCATCAGTATTAACTTTTTTACCAAAGTCATCAACTGTAGGTTCTACATACTTTGTCTTTTTACCACCATCAAATACTTTTCCTGCATTTGCATCATCAATTATTTTTTGTGCCGCAGCAGGGTCATTCTTAAGCATCTTTTTTATCTGCTTCTTATTTTTAATTCCTAACTCTCCAGCGAGTTTAGGATTTACGTCTTGTAAATATCTTAATTGTTGATACATTCCTCCTCCTCCAGGTGTTACTTTATCCATGGCTCTAATAGTATTCTTTCCCCATTTACCTGCAGTTGCTGCCCATCCTGCAAATGGAATCATAGCTGCACTTGACAAAGCTGCATCCTCATAATTACCTTCTGCAGTATACCATAATGCATTAATACCATCAGCTAATTCTCCAGCTGCAGGTATCATACCTACAACATCTAATACTCCATGTCCTATTGGAGCTATATACTTTTGGTAGTTTCTCTTTACCCAACTTCTAGGATCTTTTTCTTTTATATTTACTTCAGGAAGCATTCCTGCATTTAATATATAATTTTCTGAATCTGTCGGTATTGCACTAACATATCCGGATCCCTGACTTCTTTTACTTTCATCATTAAAAGTTGAATGTGTTGTAACCCTGCCGCTATTATACTTTTTGGTAGTTGTATATCCGTCAGGCTTTATTTCTTCCTCTTCATGAGGATGCCCTGGCCCTTCACCTCCATTATGATACTTTCTTACCCCACCTTCTGCAAATTTTCTTTCAAAATGTTGATGATCATTTTTGTCTATACTAAAAGGAATTCCATCACCATCTTTATCCCAGTCTTCATGTAACCACCTTTTATATTTATGCTCTATTCGCCTATCTAATACTCCATTTTTTAATTGCATTTTATACATATTCATCAGAAACTCTCCTGGATGAGGCGGTGTTACTGCTAATCCACTTTCCCAATTTTCACCATGCACTTCTTTCATTTGTTTACCTAAATTAGTATGATGTTTTTTTAATGTATTATATTTCCATTCATTCTCTTTAGTTTTTTCACCTAAATCCTCACGGGTAAACATAACTGCATTATATAACTCTTGTGTATCAAAGTCACCATCTTGGATTTCTTTCCAAATATGATTTTCTCCTTTAGGAGCTAAATTTCCTGATGTATTTCCTAAAGCTCCAGACCAATGTTTTAATTGCATTAATGTTTTAACATTATCTTCAGTAGCTCCTTTACCGTTTGTATAACTTTTTATAGAAGACCATTGTTGATTAAATAAAGTTTCATTTATTTTTTCAGATTCTGATGATGATATCTTTAGTTTTTTACCATTTATGTTTGATTTGTCTAGTTCAGGTTTCTTTTTATTTGCATATGGAAGCAACTTGTGCATTAAAACCTTATCATCAGAAAACATTGTTTTAATCTGCCTTGTACTAAACTGTCCTATATCAAAACCTCTGCCGACAGTTACACCTGAAAATTTATTATTAGGTAAATATCCTGTTAATCTTTCTCCTTCTGTTTCTAAAACAGCTTCCTTATACATAGAAAAAGCCTTATCATCTGGAAATTTAGATTTATCTTCTATTAACCCATCTTCATCTACTGCATTTGGATATAACTGTCCTTTAACATTTACATAATTACGTGCTATCTTAGCAGACTCTGTCTTTTGATTTTGTGGTGAAATTCCTCCATCCTCATATGTAATAGAATCAATATCATCTAACTCTGGAGCTTCATGCTCACCACCGTGAGCATATTCTCCTTGTTGTCCAATTATATTACCACGCTGAGTCCCAATTGCATTACTAAATCCTTGTGTAAGTGAATCCCCTGAATTAACAAGATCTCCTGTTTTCGTATATGTAGGTACTAGTTTTCCTAAAGCTGGGGGTGGGGCTTCACCATGAGTTTCGCCTGGCATCATGCTACCATCAGGCATCTGATGCATTGGACCTTGTTGAGACTGTTCTTGTTCTTCTTGTTGCGCAACTAATTCTTGCTGTTGTTTTAAAGCTGTTTGTTCTATAGCTTTGTGCGCAGGAATTTCTAATTCTCCAGACATTGAAGACTTAATAATTGCTAATGCTTCTTCTGAACTTAAAGCTCCTTCACTATTCATTATTTATCTTTGGATTTCTTAGACTCACTGATCTTAGCTTTAGCTTCTTGAGCTTTCTGCTTAGTTTCTTCAGCTTTTTGTGCTAACTCTCTATTTTTTAATGCTCCTGTTTGTTTAGTTTCTTTACGTTTTGCATCAGTTTCAGTTTTACTCTGCCCTTCTCCAGACTTATTACTTCTAACTTTCTCATTAACTTCCCTATCTTTTATATTAACCTCTTTATCTTTTATATCTAATTCTTTCAAAGATTTTTCTAAATTAAAGTTATCTGTGGCAGTTCTACTTGCAGCTGCAATCTCAGCAACTTTAATATCAGTCTCTCTATCTTTCTCTTGGTTCATATTATCATTCTCCATTTTCATCTCTTCCATCTTCATTGCAGCTTGTGCTTGTTCTTGCTGAGCTTGTGACTGTGCTTCTTGTAATTCTTGCATTTGTTTCTCAGCAGCCTTGATGTGTTTCTTCACCTGTGTGAAACTTTGTGCATCTAACATCTCAGCAATAGTAGAAGCTGGTACTCCATTTTGTACCATTGATTGTCCAAGAGCTCTTATTTGCTCTAATTTTTCTTTCTCTTCTCCTGAATCTAATAAATAAATTCCATAATTAGATTCTGAATATTCCCACGGATCTACACTTAAGTATTCTATAGTACCATCTGGCATTACATATGAAGTTTTTTTACCGTTTAACCATGCTTCCTTTGAATAATCTAATAATGCTTGTAAATCCCTTTGCTCTAATCTATTAAACTTACGGAATAAGTCTTCTGTAATATGAGAAGATTGTACAATAGCTTGTTGAGAAGTAGCTTTTCCCTCGTATGCACCTACTTGTCCTTGTCGTTGTCTATTAACACCTGATAATTTTTCCCATTCCTGCATAATAGATTCTAACAATGCTATATATTGCTCAATTGTTTTAATAGACATATCCATAACAGACTGATGTTGTGGATTTAATTGTATACCTTCTTTATTATAATCTACCCACGCAATACCAGTACCTTCTACAAAATACATGAATTTATCCATATCCCATTTTTTAGGGATCATGTTAATATCAAATGAAGCAATTATATCTTTACTTTTTGCAATAGCTAGTTCTAATCTATATTTGTATATATTATAATTTAATTGATATGGAATACCTAAAGACACCAAAGAAATATTCTCTGAATTTATATCAGAATATCTTCTACCGTTAATAGGTAACTTACATACGGATGGATTATCAATAGACAATCGTTGATTAGCAACTGGATGAACATTTATATATATTCTTCCATCTATTCTTGTTCCTTGCCATACTTCATTAACCCATAACCATTCTACTTTTGCTTTTATTTCTTTTAGTTCAGGAGGCATTTTAAATCCATCTTGAACTTCTTCTTCTACAGGTTCTCCAGTTTCTGGATCTATAAAAGATAAAAATCCTATTCTTTTACGAGATTTCCAGTATACATTTATAACTTCTAATAATCTATTTCTATAAGTACCTGAATGCCTGTCTTTAGAATTAGGATATAAAAATCCTATATCTGTTTCTGAATGTCTTGGCTCTTCTAGTTCTAATATTTCTTCTTGGGATAATTCATCATAATAATGATCTACTACTGTAGAAGCATGTACATATTTTCTAATTAAAGCCCAATCTCCATCTTCTACAAATTCTAAATCTGGATCTAAATCGTAATCTATATCCACTGGATTTAAAATCTCATAAAAAGTTTCTGATGATCTAACAGTTCTATGAGTATAAACTTCTCCACATATTAAAAAATGGAACCACCCTTTATCAAATTTATCTTTAACTTCTTGATCGGCCATTATATAATTCATAGAATTTTGTCCTATTATAGCACGATTGTCTACATAACTAGTTTCAAATAATTCTTCTATTGATGCTGGGGTTTCTACTTCTGCAGGATCCATTCCTGTATCTATACCAGCTTCAGCTGCTCTGTTAGCAAATTGCTGTTGTAAACTTCTATATAACTGTTCGTTTTTTTGTTCTTCTTTTATGGTTACAGCATCTGCATTTAATACACTTACAGTAAAATTGAGAGGCCTCTTAGCTTTCTCTCCTAGTAAGAGGTCAACTATAGGTTTTATTATGGGGTAGTTTCGCATCTCTGATGGAAAATTTTTACGAGCTTTGCCGTAGGGCTTAAGAACGTATCTATAGTCATCCTCATCAATTATACCGTTATAGAAATCATAAAGTCTTTTTAGATTATCTTTTCTCGCGGAATACGCGTGTCCAGTGTTAGAGAGATTAATGTATGCTTCTACACAATCTTCTCTCCACTGTTTATTTTTTTTAGCTATAGGCATTTTCTGCCTAGGTAAACTACTGTTTATTTCGTGCCCCATAATTTTACAAAATTAAGCATTTTTATTGAATATTCAACTTTATCTCTATATTTCTATTTATCCTTTATAATATAACACTAATAATAATTTTTTTCAAACCAATCATTAGCAGAGTTATCTTCTAGTATTTCTTTAACTTCCGCGTTATATAACTCTCGCGTATGAAACATACCTATCATAAACGCCATAACACGATCAAAGTTACCTGCGTGATTAAATTTAATTAATTCCGTTATTAATGCAGGATCATATATTTTATGTAGGTTTAAAGTTTGAGTACCATCTTCATTAGTTCTTCTAACTGAATTTAACCAATCTCTAATATACAATTCTCCCTGACGCTTTCTTGCCTCAGTCATGTGCATACCATATTGTCTTCTAACAGTTCTGGATTGTAATTCCTTTTTATCTAACATTTCAAACTCTTCTTCTAATCTATGTAACTTTCTATGTCTTTTAGCGTACGCTATAACCTCTCCCCTATCATTCTCAAATCCTATCTTAGCATTAAAGTAATCAGCCATTAAAAATAAGTTTCTGTTATACTCGTCTTGTGTATCTGGTCTTCCTACATAAGAAGCTACTATAAGATCATCTGGTTTTGATATATTATTAATACGTTTAATTACATATGCAGCACCTAACGACGTAGAATCTGCTGATTGATTTTGTCCATAGGGGTCATGGCATACTATATACATATTATGTGGAGTTTGCATTTCTCTATTTTTATATGGAGCTTCATACACTACAACATTACCTTTAATATGATCATCTTTTCTATGTGGGAATTTTAATAAAGGTCTCGCATCTCCATCTACTGTAAACTTTATTTCTCCTTTTGCCCCATAATATAAGTTACCATAAGTCCCTACAGAATGCAAATCATTAGCTTTCAATCTGTTATAATGTTCCTGCAGAGATGCTATATCAAACAAATTAGCTGTCACTTGTAAAGTAGCTTCTTGAGGGGAGAAAGGATGCTCCGCTATATATTGGTCTAATGATTTTGCATCCGCAGCACCCTTTTTCTTTTCCCTCATTCCTTTTTCATACTCAACTGCATCTAGATCTAATGAGTTCCCATTATCATCTATAAATCCATCTAAATTAGTTTGTATAGGAATAAAATATCCACATGTACTTCCCATAGCCCCTTCATCCCACACATTTTCATATTCCATACAATCGTATGCAGCGGGTTGATAAAATATTTCCTCCATAGCTTCAAAGTCAGATCCTTCTGTACCACCTGTTCCAAAAGCTACCATTAATCCTAATGTCTTTGCTCCTTGTCTCATTGTTGGCATTGTTACTTCCCACGCTTTTAATAATCCTGGGAAAGATCCTGCCTCTTCAAAAAATACCAATTCACCTGCTTTACCCCTTACTTTATCTGGAGCATCTTTTAATGATACTCCCATAATTTGAGATTTCATTCCCATTTCAATGTCTACACCATTAACTTTCTTTTTATATCCAGACATCTTACTCATTTCTCTGTCTCTTAATCGTGGCTGAGCCCATGCTGTATGATCATCTATAAAAGATAGAAACTCCCAAGCTTTTGAAAGTAATCCATCTCCTATTAAGAATTCTTTTGAAGAAGCAAATACAAAATTCTTAGAGTTCTTTATAAAGAAATAGTTACGTGCAAGCATAGATCCTGCTTTATAAGAATATCCCTTACGTCTTGCTTTTAGGACTATCATATGTTTATTAGCTGCTCTAGCTTTATCTATTTCTTGAAAATATTGCCAATCTCCATCATAAAAAGCAGGAAACGTTCTCTCACGTTTAGATTGTATTGTTCCATCTGGTAAGGTTTCATCAATGGCCCTATCAATAGGACAGTAATTTAAATAAAAGTAATGAAATCCAGTTACATGTAATTCATCCTTAGTATATCCATACATACATCTCTTTTTCTCCTCATCCCAAAATTCAAAATACTCTCGCGTACCAGGAAGCGCATCAGTATAATACCCATGATTAATGAATGTCACCGCAGCAGGGCGTATTCTATCTATGTTATTGAACTTTCTCAAGTCTATTTTTAACTTTCATAAGGTCTGCACATTTTTCGTATTCTTCAGTAGATGTAAAGTATTCTATTATTAGATCAACTACTCCACCAGTTATACTTCCCTGGTCCATAGGATCAAAAGGTAAAGGATAATTTTCTATATTATCCGCTTCCAATTCATAATAGATATCATCTATTGTTTTCTTTCTCGTTACAAATTCATATGCATTTCTCATAGCTAAATCATACATCTCGATGTCTTCTAAAAAATCCATTATTAATTACTTATTTATATTCTACCTGCCCTTTAATTAACCAAAAATTACAAATATATTTATCATTACTTATAGGGATATGTCCTTTATGTAAATGTGTAGATCCAGCTGGAAAAATAACTAACGTACCTTTTGTAGGTTTAACTTTCATTTTTTGGAAATAAAAACCTGTCTCTCCCCCTTCCTCTACATCATTTAAATAAAACATGCATACTAATACTCTAGTATTTTCTGGATATTGAAATCCATTATCTTCATGCCATGCATGAAAACCATCAGTACCTTTATTATACTTTTTCATAAGTATATCATATTTCCAAATACTATATTTAGTAAATAAATGATCTTTTAATACTGTATCTGGTTCATTTTCAATTCCTCCATGACGCCACAAAGGATATTGTTTTACATATTTTAGTAAATTGTCTTCTACACTTTTCTGTAAGGCAGGAATAACTTCTTCCTTAATGTGTTCTTTGTCTACATTTAACAGATTTAAATCTGTACTTTGTTTTATGTTTGGATTGTGTCCACTTAGTATTCTTCCATTCCATGTTTCCTCAGTAGTAAAACATTCTATCATCTGATCACAAATTGAATCAGAAATAGCATTCTCATAAACTTTTATAAAATTATCATCCATTACATATTATATTTATTAACTTCAACTCCGCCTCTGTTTGTATTTGCGGCTTGTTCTTCTTTTCTAACTATATCTTCTAACCTAGTTAAACCATCTACTACTTTTCCCATCTTTTCAATATTATTAATCAGATCTTTTGCATGATAAATAGGTTTACCATTATCATCCATCATAGTAAGATCTATATCTCTAAAATATTTTTCCAATTTAACAATAGCTCCTCTTGCAGCTTTAAGTAATCTTACTGCTGATGTTTCAAGTAATTGTTCGTACTTATCACATCCACTGAAAACTTTTGAAGACGGAGTCCACTCTTTATCTCCATAAAGACTAATCTTAATTTCTTTTATTCTTTGATCCCATTCATAAACTGCAAAAGGAGAGTTATGATTAATCATAAAGTATATGAATGCTAACTCTTGAGGTTTTAATTTCTTAAATTCAACAATAGATAATGCATATGCACTGGGTACAGCTTTGTTATCTGCTATTACTAGTAACTCTTTCATATTCCTTTTCTAATTCTATTATTAATTTTCTATCTCCAAACATAGGTTTAGCTCGTCTTTGTTTTTCATATTCTTCAGGTTTAAAGATGCACTTAACCTCTTTAATACTGTTATCAGGATTTCTTTTAATTATCCATCTTCTACCCCTTACTGTTCCTTGTTTTTTTAACGCTATTCTTAAACTCATATTTTATTTTTTATATTTAAAGATCTTACCTGTTATTAAACATAGCCATTTATCTTTTTCTGTGAATACTTGTCTCATACAATCCGCATTATGAATACCAAAATAATGCAGCCACTTATATTTACGTAGGATTCTTCTCATTTGTTTTTTTTATTATATGTGATAACCTCCCCTGTTTAACAGAAAAGATTCCAAAATATGGTAGCCTAACGGCGTCAAATTTACCTTCTTTTATTATACCAGCCAAATATTTAAATTGATAATTTACAATTTTCTCTATTTTACTGAGAGGTAAATCATATTTATTAGCTAGTTTATATATGATTAATTTTTTATCCAATGTTGTACGTATCAGTACCTCTTTCTACAAGTGTTAATTTTACTATCCCATCTGGATACAATTCTTTTAGAGCATAAATTCTATGCTGTCCTTCTCTAATAACAAACTCTAATTCTAGTTCCCATTCTGACCAATGCTTTGTACCTGTTCTTCTCACTGCTGTTATAGGCTCTGTTATACCGTTTTCTTGAATATCCTTTTTTAAACGTTTAAAATCATATACTGGTTTTCCTTCGTTCTCTGAAGTTTTCCAATCGTTAACTATTATAGGAGCAAGTTCTAATTCAGATAAACTAACCCATACTATTTCAAAATCTGGAGTATCAATTTTTTTAGACATTTATCATATTTGTTCTTTCCATCTTGGTGGATTGTCTGGACAAGTTGTTGTTTTCCATTTTGCTTTATGTTCAATAAGACATCCACATTTTCCACATCTCATTTTTCTCTTCAGTAGTAAAGGACATGCATTACATTCAGCTAAACGATCTTCATAATCTTCTTCAGATACATTAGGTTGCCCCTGTGCTATGTATGTTGTTAACTCTTTACTGAAATTCTTTGCCATCTCCCACATACTTGGGGGTGTAACATTAAGTTCTTCATTTTCATTACTCATAATCTTCTTCTATTTTAAGTGATAACAAAGTTCCTTCTGGACTTTGTATAATTAGTATATTGTACGGCTCTATATAAAATATAGAAAAAACTAGTCCTTCTAGCCTAACCTTGTTTAATTCTGATTCTGACATCGGTAACATTTAAATGTAATAATTTGTTTAGGATATATTTTTTATTTTTAAGGCTTACTACGCCTTTATCTTTAAATCTCTTTACATAATTATTCAAAGTATTATAGTCACTTATCTTCAATTCTTTTGCAGCCTTTTTTTTGTTCTCAACAGAACATAAATTACCGCCTTTGTTATTAATACTTACATCTATTAACTGACCTAAAATCTCAAGTTCTTTATCTGTTAGGTTGAAAATACCATTCCAAATACGAAGTCGCTTAATTGTTGTATCTGCTTTAATTGTTATATTCATTTTTAATATTGATTTTTGCTCTACCGTTAGTTATACTAATAGTAGAATGATTTGCTTGTTTGTTAAATTCGTCTATGTGTTTATCCATATCTACTCTACCACATACAAAAGACAGGAATACTTCTAATTCTCTAGCGGATGCCTTTAAATTATCTCGTAACTCTATATTTACTCCAGCTGTGTCTAATAGTGCTTGAAAGTCTTCTATAGATATTGTTACTTGCCCCTTTAAATTTTTCATTGTAGTATACCTAATACTTGATGTTCTCCTACCATTAAGTATTCTTTTCCTTCTATAGTAGCTCTAACCGCTTCTGTGCGGGGATCTATCATAACAGTATCTCCTTTTTTAACGAAGATACATTGAGGCCCTGCAGCTAATACTTCTAATATATTAGACTTCTTAGAGTTTTCTAAAGCAGTGGTTTCATCTAAAATGATTCCTGATTCTGTCTCTGTGATTGTTGGATCTGGGAGGATTACCCAAACTCCATTTGGTGTGAAATTCATATTTTCTATATTTATTTGTTTGTGCAAAGATATAAAAATATATTTTATATAAACAAATAAATAATAAGAAACTTTTAAACATCCTAAAAAGGATATAACTCTCCCCCTAGGATTTCTTTTTCAAACTTGGATTTCGATCTAGCAGTGCTCCTTTTAAGGGGACCCAGGGATACTATAATTAGTGTTAATTCACCTCACCTACCTATGTGAAATGTATCCCAACTAGAACTTATACGCTTGTTCTTTTGCAACTACCGGAGAAAACTCTATCTCTATTTAAGACTACAATCCGATGTCTTTTCCCATTTTTGGTTACCAAGGGATGAATAATGTTGCGGTGCAAAAATACAAAAACTTTCCAATAAAAAAAATAAAAACTAAAAAAATAATTTTTGGGAGGGTTTGTGAACGTGTGAAGGTCCTCAAAACAACACCCCCCTTATCCTTTACGTATGGGTGTACCCCCACATAATATTAAACAAAGTTTAACTTAAATCAATTTATCCTATGGAAAATTACTTCTTGGTTACTAAGGTTAGTAACACATTCAAGTCCAAGAAATCTGGACGTGACTGCATCTCTATCACTGGTCGTGATAGCAAAATGAACAAGACACAGAGTGTGTCTACTGATACATCATTCCAATTGAATGACGTCTTTACCGTCAACGATGACGGATTCTTTGAGAAAGAAGAGGATCTTACTGTTCTCAAACGTGTAAAGAAGAAGTTAGCTTCTTATCTTACACTAATAAAAGGGTTATAAAACCCTTTTTTTTAATATAAACATAACTAAAAGGTTTGACCTAACCTTAGAGAGGTAGGATTAGCACTGTTCTTGTGAGCGTGCTGTCCTACACTCAGGGTCATATTTGAGGCAAGTATTACGACTGCTCAGTTCTCAGACATTACATTAATATAACACTTACACTTAATTGACACATTAAAACACATTTAAATTATGGATGAATTCAAAGACTTATGTCTTATCGACAAACTGTTACATTGTATAACTAAATCATTAAACTGGGATGCACATCCTGGCAGTGATGATAAACAATATAGAAACTTCTGGACTGATGATGAAATAGAATTTAGAAACACTCACTTTGATGTTATTAATGAGATGAGTGTTACTATCTATCAATACAATCTAAAAAATAACGATAGAATGTTCTCTAAAGATACATATGCTACTGGACAAACAAGAGGAAGACCAATAGGGTCATAATTACAACAATATATACTCCATTGACAAATGATCTATTAATATGCTTTATGCTAACGTAGACGGTGGAGTATATATTGTTTAATCTAAAACATAATAAGATGAAGAATAAACTAAGTGATGTGAATTGGATGCGTATAATTATATTTATATTAATACTAATAATAGTATCAATTATTACATCATGTTCACCTAAATTAACACCACATCAGACACAAATAGACTATGAATTAGATAAAGCATATCTAGAGTATAGTTATACAAGAGATAGTTTAATAATAGAATACTATAAAAAACAAATCAAATGAATTTAGAAATAGCAGGAATGTTACAAGATAATAATGATACTATCTATGAACTAAAGAACAGAGTTGAAGAATTAGAATATAAACTAAGTAAAGAGAAATTCAAATCAGGACCAGACTATAATCATCTTCACTTACAAACTCTTAAACGCACACTAGACTACTTACAGTCTGCATATAAACACAGTAATAAAACAACTATAAATAAAGCTAAACATGATGAGTTAATACAAGACTTAATCAAAGTAGTTGTAGCATTAAAAGTTAATACTGTATTATGAATAAAGAACTAGTGAAGCATTTCGTAAGAGAAATGAAAGAGGAACAAGAATGGTATGAAAGATATAAACGTAATCACATTGAATTTGATAATTACTTTAAATATAGTGGTAGAGTAGAAGAAAGTAAAGCATTAATAACTCAATGGAATTACAATAAGAACCATAATTGTAATGATTTACACGAACAGTATATAAAAGTACATAGATATAAACAACCAAAAATATATTAATCATGGCAAATTATAAATTACCAAACATTCAAGTATTAACTCAAAAAGAGTTAAATAAACTGCCTAGAGCAGATAGATGGAAATACAGAGCTGATTGTTTAAAAGCAGCAAGATTCTGGATGATCAAAAATAATAACATTCAAATATATGATTGTATTGATAAAGTAGAATTATATATGGAAGGTGGATATAAAATGAGTAAAATGCTAAAGAAATAGTGTTTTAAAGAAATGGGGCTTAACCCGATAAGTATAGTAATATACCTAAAGACATAGTGTTGGAATCTATGTTGCCAATTACGGTCAATTTAAGCAAGCAGGATACTACACAGCACCAAGGGTCAACTGACTGAGGGTATGTGTATTTCTTCTATTTTAGTGGGAGAGATGAGCTAGTGATAGCAATAGGAAACAACTGTAGATTTAGTTCTGAATTAACTGTCGAGTTAATGAAGAGTATGAATCAGTATGATGGGCAATCTAGAGAATAGATATAACCTGAAATACCATAACGATGAAAAGTTATATGTGAGTAGTATAGTATTTTGTCTCTCAAAAGGCGACGAAACTATAGAATAACCACTACTTGCGCCAATAATAATAACAACTAAAAAAGAACAAGTGTTGTTCCGTTATGAATGAAAGATGACTAAGTCTGGACTCAAATAAGAGAATTCAGGTGCATTGATACCTCAAGTTGATATGTATTTCAAGAGAAAAGCAGGTATGGGCCCTAGAACCTATCACCTCGTCTAAGTATCTTGTGAGTAATTTATAACGTTAAGAGTGATTAGCTATACTAATCGTCATTGCACAATACTATTGGAGACAATAGTGGATAAGTTGTTAACCTGCCTTGGGGTGGGAATTAAACAACGAAAGATGTGTATTAAATGGTGTAATCTCAGCCCATTTTATTTATTATAAACTAAAATCAATTAACCATTAAAATCATTAAATTATGTATCCAAGAAACATCAAAAAAAATTCAAAAGAAGTGCTTTTAGAAGCTCTAAATCAGAGTAATACAGGAGCACTAATGAAAGAACTACTACAATTCAAAGGGTTTGACAAAGCTCAAATTGATGGAGTCTTCAAAGTAGTACACGCAACACCTAATCCTCCAGTAGCATTACAAGTAATACTAGGATTATACAAAGAACCAAAGTTTAATAGACTATCTTACCTAAGAAATAGAGAATGTTTCTTCTTAGGATATGAAGCATTAGAATACGAAGACAGTCAAATATCTTATACTTACAGAGAACCAGTTACACAGAGTTGTTGGTATGATCCCAAAGTGTTTACTACAACTGATGAACACGGAGTAGAAACAATGGATTCTCAAGATTATATTAAAGACAATCTACAAAAAGAATATGATCATGATTCATACAATGCATATTTAGGACCAGATAAACAAAATATTGTAATTACAAGTAAAGGTAGATTAACAACTAAAAATGCTACTTGTAGTCCTAGAGAATGGATTCGTGGATTAAATGATGAATCAAATCCTGTAGATCTAAGAACTAAATTAAATACTTTCTCTGCTGATCCAAAAAGTTATGAACTTATACCAGCTCTTGTTGGTAAAGAATCAGTAAGCGTAAATCCAAATTGGAAACGATGAACAAGACTTGGTATTTTAAAGAGAAATATATCCTAACTCTTGGGTATGAAACAAAAGTATGTGCATTAGGATTTGCATGGGACAAAGGGTTTACACTAATATTAACCGTATTTTTTATAACAATTCAAAAGACATGAAAACAATATTAGAACTCTCATCAAATAACCTCAAACAACTTAAATATTATAAATGGTTAACCTCCATATATTTAAAAGAAATTAAACTACTACGAATTGCAGTAGTTTTATTATCAATTATACTTACAGTAGTATTAATAGTACTTGGTACTACTGTAAGTTCTATTTAATTAGACAAGTATCACGACACCCAAACATTTATAAACCGTATAATTAAATAACACGTAAGAACATGAAAATCAAACTAAAAGGCATCTGTGTAGATATTAATAAGCCTAGAAATCTGTCTGAACTACTAAAATTAAGAGTAGTTTGTATGTCAGAGTACTACACATCTAAAAAAGCAAAAAGAGAATTATTAGAAATGATAATTCACATAATTGACAGGAAAGTTGATATCGACTTCAAACAACCTGCACTAGAAACCAGTAAAATCAAAACATTTAATTAACCCGTAACCTTGATAAAGAAATCAGGTTACACAAAACATGTAAATCATGAACACAATTAACAGTGGATCTTTAGAAGATCTAAAAGCAGGAGATACTCTCCTAGTAAACGCAAGACAAGTGAATGGAGGTAAACTTCATTTAGAGTTCGCAGAAATTATTCAAATCAATGCAAAACCAATGAACGCATTAACATTACTGAACAAATCAGATGAACGATTCAGTTCAAGTGCTAGAAGATCTTGGTTAACAGCTGAACCAGCTGATGCAACAGAAGTTTTAGGTATTAATCTTGGTAGCGACGCAGCTTGGGAAGTTACAGAGAAAGGAGAAATGTTAGAATTAAACATTTTAAATCCTGCTTATAACAACGTCAGATTCAGAGTTGTAGTAGATGAAACTACTACTGCTAGTGAATGGCAAGAAGAGAATATAGAAACTGCAGCTAAAAGAAAGGGTAAAGATGGAGATTATATTACTCATGAAGGTAAATACATATTCTCTAATACTGATGTAGTTATGACAAATGAAGAAACAAAAGAACTACACACATTTTTACAACCAGATTCTATAACAATAGAAGCTGAAGGAAAAGCCTCTGTTACTACATCTAAATTAGATGCTGTAGGAGAGACTAATATGATTCTATAAAGTAATTTTTTATAGTTTACACTTTGTTTTAATATAGGGGGACATAGACCATCCCCCTATATTATTTATTATTATATTATTTGGTGGTTATTAAAAATATTTGTATATTTGCCGCGTAAGTATAATGGATGTGTTTATAGTCAACTTTAATTAAAAACCTACAAAGGGGAGAGAAATCTTCCCTTTGTTATTAAAAATCAATCACTTATGGCTTACAAATTAGTAACAAACACCGATGAAATAATAGAATATTGTAGAGATAAAAAGACATTAGGAATAGACACAGAAACCAATGGATTAGATTTTACTACTAATATAATGACTATGTTTCAAATTGGAGATGAAGAAAATCAGTTTATTATAGATACAAGAGTAACCAGTATAGAACCATTAAAAGAACTTTTAGAAAGTAATGATATTGTAAAGATATTTCACAATGCTAAATTTGATTATAAATTTATAAGACATACTGCAAATATAAAATGCAATAACATTTATGATACAATGTTAACTGAGAAAGTAATCTATTGTGGTACAAAATTAGGATTCTCTCTTGGTAATTTATGTCAAAGATATTTAAACCTAGAACTAGATAAATCTACTAGACTATCATTTATAAATATGGCTGATACTAAATTTACAGATGAACAGATAAAATATGGTGCAGAAGATGTTAAACACCTATGTAAAATAAAAGATTTACAACAGAATAGAATAGCGCAATTTGAACTTGAAAATACAGTTGCTCTTGAAAATGATGCTGTGTTAGCATTAGCTGACATAGAATATAATGGGTTAGATGTAGACGAAAGTAAATGGTTAGGACTAGAAGAAATCAATTCTCGCAAAGCTATAGAGTTAGCAAAAGAATTAGATGAACTGATTTTAACTGATATAACTCTGTCTAAATTTGTAAATAAATATGTGCAAGCAGATTTATTTATACCTACTGATGAAATAAGAACTGTAGATGTTAAATGGACATCACCTAAACAAGTGCTTGAATTGTTTCAAACATTTGTACCTAAATTGGATAATGTTAATGGTAAAGAGCTTATTAAATATGGATCTAAGTTCCCTATCATATATAAATATATAAAATATAAAGAGGCAATGAAATTGTGGACATCTTATGGAGAGAGCTTCTTTAAGAATTTTAGTGGAGATGGTAAGATACATACTAATTTTCACCAAATACTAGATACAGGTAGAATAAGTAGTAGTAAACCTAATATGCAACAGATACCTGCAAACAATAGTTTTAGGAACTGTTTCATCGCACCTGATAAATGGAGCTTTGTAAGTGCTGATTATTCAAGCCAAGAGTTAAATGTAATTGCTTTTGGATCTAAGGACCCAGTTTGGATTAAAGCTTTAGAAGACGGACAAGACTTGCATTCAACCTGTGCTGAGCTAGTATATGGTAACCAATGGATAACAAGTGCAGAAGATGACTGCTTATACATGAGTAATAAAGAAAAATGTAACTGTGCTGCACATAAAAAACTTAGAACAAATGTCAAAACAATCAACTTTGGACTCGCTTATGGTATGGGTCCTAATAAGCTCGCTGATACCCTTAATATTAATATTAGCGATGCTAAGCTCCTTATTGAAAAATATTTTAAAGCTTTTCCTGCTATTAAGGGCTTTCTGGAGAAGTTAGGGAACTACGGTAAGAGATATGGCTATATTAAAACATTTCCTCCTTATAATAGGAAGAGATGGTTTACTAACTGGTACCCAAAGATATGGGATAACAAGTCGTCAACAATGGAACTTGGTAGTATCGAGAGAGCTAGTAAGAACACACCTATTCAAGGAGCTAGTGCTGATATGACTAAGAGAGCTTTAATACTAATGCGTGAGCATATAGATGTAAATGATGCACCTGTTAAACTAGTAATGACTGTACATGATCAGATAGACACTATATGTCAAGATGACTATGTAGAAGAATGGTCAAAAGACATGAAACATTTAATGGAAGTAGCTGCTAAAGAGATAGTAACAAATGGCTTATTAGAAGCTGAAGTAACAGTAAATAATTGTTGGACAAAATAAAAATAAAGATGAAAATAAAAATGAAATTAAATGAAACCAAAGACAATGAACAGAAGAAAGCGCTTAATGCGTGGGCTGATAATAATGGTATTGGTAGTCTCATTGCTGGTACCGGCTTTGGTAAGTCAAGATGTGGTGTGGCTGCCATTAACTACATTCTTAGGAGCAATCCTTCTACTAAAGCACTGGTTTTAGTTCCCACGATTCAATTGCAAGAACAATTTGAAGATGAGTTTCATAAATGGGGGTACTCTCATTGCCTAGACAGCGTAGATATTATGTGTTATCAGTCTGCATATAAATTGCAAGGACAGCACTATAGTATAGTTGTATGTGATGAAATACATTTAGGCTTGAGTAAAGAACATAGAAAGTTCTTCAGTATGAACACTTATGATAACCTATTATGTATGACAGCAACAGAGCCAGAAGAGCTTGAGTATAAACATATACTACGTAAGTTAGCTCCTACAATTTATAACATCTCTTTAGATGAGTGTGTAAAGTTAGGTTTAGTATCTCCTTATGAGATTAATTGTATACCTATAAAATTAACAGACACTGAGCGTGAAGAGTATAAGAAAATAAACAAGATGTTTGTATACTATAAGTATGAATTAGGAATGTTTGATGCATTTGACAAAGCTAAAGAACACTTAAATAATACACATGCTGATCCTCAAGACAAAGCAAATGCCGCTAACTTCTTTGGAACTATTCGTATGCGTAAAAAGATAATAGATTCAGCAGAGAATAAGCTAGAGAGATTTAAAGAGCTTGTAACTGATAATACTGATAGTAGAATTATCTCTTTTGGTGGTATTAATGCATTTACTGATAAAATGTGTGCAGCTGTAGATCCCTTAGCAGTTGTATACCACAGTGGAAAGACTGTCAAGCAAAGAAAATTAGCATTAGATGCTTTTAAAGAAGGCAGTATAAATGTGCTATGTAGTACTAAAGCTTTAAACCAAGGTTTAGATATACCTGACGCTAATATGGGTATTATATGTGGGATCACAAGTAAAGGGTTATCAATGATACAACGAGTTGGAAGACTTGTTAGATTTCAAGAAGGTAAAACCGGTACAATATATATTCTCTATGTAGAGGATAGTCAAGAAGAGACGTGGCTTAAGAAAGCAGTAAAAAATCTGAATAATGTAAACTGGCTAAAAGCCTAATTAATAACCTTTAAAATTTATAAATATGGAAATTCCTTTAAACTATTTAATGTTCATTGTTATGTTTTATCTAGCAGTGACAAATGAATTTATTCAATTCATATCAACCAAAGATGGTCTGTACCTCAGACTGATGCAAAAATCAACTGATATATATATGGAAGATGACGAGCAAAAATATAGTGAGAGTAAACTATATAGAGTCATTTTATTAATACCATATAGACAAAGATGAAGATAGAAGTAAACTTAGACTTATTGAAAGACAGTCAGATTAGCGCTGATGATTTCATTTCTTTATATCTATTATATCGTAACGGATATTCTATCTTTAAAGAGCTTAAGTTAAACCCTAATTGGTTAGACTTACAAGCTAAAGGCTATGTAAAAATTGGAGCAACTGTTGAAAACAATATCATTAGACAAGAGTTTATTGATTTGTTTTCAGGTAGCTTTGACTCCATGTTTGCTGAGCTGTTAAGTACGTATCCTATGAAGGTAAATTCTCCCGCCAGAGGTATACGAATACTGCATGCTAAAGATCCCGCATCAAAGGCTAACCAAAAGAGTAAAGCAAAATATCGCAAGCTTATTGGTACCCAGGTACATGAACATAAACGCATTATGAAACTGTTAGATGTTCAATTGACTGTAGAGCGAGATAACTTAGGATACTTACAAAATTTAGAAACCTGGTTAAATAATCATACTTGGGAGAAGTATGAGGATATTGACAAAAACACAAATGACAATGGAAATAGAATCACAAGATCCCTTTAAAGACAGAGGGTTTAAAAGTATTAATAAAGCTATTAGTGCATCTCTTTATCAGGTACAAGACGGAATGAACGGTACAAGGTCTGTATATCCTACTAAATGGAAGAGATTAAATAAAAATTTATTAGGAGGATTACAACCTGGTAAGATGTATGTAATAGCTGGTAGGCCCGGCGTAGGTAAGTCAGCTTTTAGCAATCAGATGATATTTGACTTGTTAGATAACAATAAAGGTAAGAAATTACTAGTATTATATTGGAGCTTTGAAATGCCAGGATATCAACAGATACTTAGAGCCGGTGCAAAAGGAACTCATAAAGAAGTGAGTCAATTATTATCTGTAGAGCATAAATTAGAAAGACAAGAGTATGAGAAGTTTAAGAAAGAAGTACTTAAGTACGCTCATTACCCTATCTATTTTAATAATGTACCTAGAGATATGGAGTTTATTAAGAAATCTAATATAGACGTAACTAATAAACGACCTGACCATACTATTATAAATGTATTTGATCACTCTAGGCTTATATTAAGTGAGAAAGAACATGAACTACAGAAGCTTAATGATGTATCTAAAGGATGTATGTGGTTACAAGCTAAGATGGGCACTATAAACATTTTGATCTCTCAGCTTAATAGGAACATAGAACAAGAGCACCGTGCTAAAGCACAGTACCAACCACTGCTAACAGATTTATTTGGAGGCGATAGTATTGGCCAGGATGCTCATGTTGTAATGATGCTACAACGACCTAATGATCTATATGGAATCACAGAGTTATATTGTGATGAAGATCCAATGGGACTGTTAGCAATACATGTAGAAAAGAACAGAGATGGACTACTTGGTATGATACCATTTGAAGCAGAAATGTCTACATTTACAATTAACGAAAGAAAAAATAAATAAGATATGATAACATTAACAATTATTACTGTAGGTGCCGTAGGATTTGTGTTAGGACTTTATGTATCCTCTCAGATTATAGAGCACGTAGATAGCAATATTAACCATAAGAAGTTTTTACGTAACTTAAGAGACTTTGATAAAAAACAAGACAATGGGCAAGAGAAAAGCCGTAGAGATTTATAATAATCTTACAGGTACAATTAACAAAATGGATAACCGTGATGTGATTAGACCAGAGAATGATAAAATGTTTGATCACCCTAGAGCAAAGCGCTCTAGGCTAGTAAGTACACGAAATAAAATTAAAGAAAAATTTAACTTAACAAAAAAAGATGGAATTACCAACTAGTAAGGTAAAGGCGAGCCGTAAATCGCCTAAGAACATGATAATATATGGTCCCCCTAAGATAGGTAAGACTACTATGTTATCCCAATTAGAAAACTGCCTAATTATTGATCTAGAAGATGGTTCAGACATGTTAGACGCTTTGAAAATTAAAGTATCTAATTTAAAAGAACTTGCTGATGTAGGTCGAGAAATTATTAAGCAGGGAAGACCATATAAATATGTAGCTATTGATACTATCTCTAAATTAGAGGAATGGTGTGAAGAAGAAGCAAAGAGTATTTATATGAAAACTCCGATGGGTAAAAACTTTGAAACAAAGAATCCAGGTATGTCTATACTATCATTGCCAAATGGCGGTGGCTATTTATATTTAAGAATAGCGTATAAAAAATGGTTAGATAGATTGAATACACTGGCAGACCATGTTATCTTAGTTGGACACTTAAAGGATAAAATGCTTGAGAAGAAAGGTAAAGAGGTTGCTGTTAAAGACCTTGACTTAACTGGTAAGATCAAGCAAATCACATGCGCTAACGCTGATGCAGTTGGTTATATATATAGAGAAGGTGAAGGAGAAACTATGGTTTCTTTTGATTCTATGGATGATGTAACTGCAGGCTCTAGATGTAATCACTTAAAAGGTAAGGTCATGCCTTTAGAATGGCCAGAAATATTTATAGATTAATTAATTAAAAATTAAAAGAAATGATTGAAGCAACATCAAATGCGCCAGTTGCCGCGCAAGAAACTCCCGCAACAATTACTACTACTATGATCTTAGCAGATTTAGACAATGGTATTGGTAGAGATGGTATTAAAGTAAAGTACGGATTAGAAACTTGGGAAGTAACGCAAATATTCCAACACCCTGCACTGAAAGGTAAGAAAGCTAAGAGAGTTAAAAAATTATCTTTTAACTTTGTAGATGATACAGAAACAGCTGCAGATCCTAATCAAACTAGTATACCTGTACCTACTATTGACGATACTCTAGAACTAGTAGCAGAGCAACAAGCTGAAGAGTTTGGTGAAGACGAAGACGAAAACTTAGAATTTTAACCCTTAAAAATTAGACAATGATAAAAAGCAATGATAGTACCCAAGAGGTAGTAGGAGCAGGAATGAAATTATATTCCGGCTTAACAAACATGGAAGTAATGACTGTAAATCCTACATTACAACAATTACATGATTTAGGAATAAACTTAAAAACAGAACCTAACTATTTTATAGAATTAAATGGTGAGGAGTATTTTAAAGTTACATTCTGGTTAAAGAATTCAGATATTACTACTAGATTTGAAATCTTAACTCAACCTAAAGAAAGAACTTCACAAACAGGTAAATTTCAATGGATCAACAATGTTGGTCAAGCTACCTGGTCTGCAGAAGAGCCAAGTTATGACTGGTGGAAAGCTGAAGGACAGAGAAAAGCTTATGTAGGAGAAGAGACTTTAGTAGAATTTGTAAAAGCGTGGGCTAATGTAGCATCTGGTGATGATGTATCCTTTGAAACTATAGGAGAAATTGTTAAAGGTAATGTTACTGAGATCCAAACTTTAGCTAAAGTTTTAGATAAGAATACTATAAGAGTGTTAGTAGGAGTAAAGGATGGAAAATATCAATCTGTATATACAAAGCATTTTGGAAGAGTAAAGCCTCAAAGAGATAATTTATTTATAAAGAAGCTATCTGATGAGTATGGAACTTTTAATGCTGAATTCAATTCAGATTTAATATGGGGAGAATTTACACCTCAACTAGCAGTACCAACACCAGATCCAGATTCTAATGGTATATTTACGGATACACCATCAGAAGGAGATGACTGGTAATTAATATAGAAAGGGGGGAAGCTCATGGGCTTGTGTACACAAAAGGCCAGATAAAACGTGGAGTCCGCTGGTTGGGTTGTACCCCTTTTCTTTTTAAATTTAACTATATGCCAATTATTAATAGAGATAGTGATGCACATCTGTGCACTGAAAAAATACTTGAAAAGATTTCAGCTTATGACATTTTTAAGTACTACTGCACAGTTTTTAAGAACGTTAAAGAAAAGTTCTGCAGTGAATTAAGAGGAGATAAAAATCCCTCAGCTTCTATTATAGAATGGAAGAGTTCTTTGTTGTATAAAGACTTTGGGTATCCTGAACATACATTTGACTGCTTTGGATATATTATGGCAAAATATTCATGTGGGTTTTATGATGCCTTGTTGATTATAGATAATGATTTCAATCTTAATTTAGCTTCTCGTAAGTCAGAGATTAATTTCACAATGGGATATGTAGGTTATAAATCTAATATAAAAATACAGCCTAAACAAGAAACTATTATAAGAAAGAGAAGACGTAAGTGGGCTAAAGAAGATAAAGAGTTTTGGAGTAAATATTTTATAACAAAAAAGACATTAATAAAATTTGATGTAGAACCTATTGATTATTATTGGATTAATTTACAACGATTTAAATGTGATAAAATGACTTATGTTTATACAATAGGAGACAAATATAAGATTTATGCACCTTATTCAGAGTATAAATGGGCCAGTAATACAAATACAGACTCTATTCAAGGATGGGATCAATTGCCTGCAACAGGGGATGTTTTAATAATTACCTCATCGCTAAAAGATGTGATGTGTTTGTATGAACTAGGCTTCTTTGCAATAGCTTTTCAAAGTGAAGTTTTAATGCCTAAAGAAGAGATAATATTAGAATTAAAACGTAGATTTGCAAATATAATTATATTCTACGATAACGATTTTGACAAAGAAGAAAATACCGGTCAAACAATGGCCAATAAAATCTGTTCTCTTTATAGCGTACAAAACATCTTTTTGGAACCTGAGTTTGAGACTAAAGATATCTCGGATTTTGTCAAAACTTATAGAGATAAAGAACTTGCTAAATCTTTAATAGCACAAGACATATTAAAAAAATGTATAAAATATGAAGAAGAATAATAAGATTAGAAATGCAACAAGTAAAGTTTATAAGAATATTAAATTCCGTTCAAAATTAGAATTATTTACCTACAAAGAATTTGAGAAAGCTAAAATTAAATCATTATATGAACAAAAGAAATTTGTTTTAATGACTGGATTTCACTTTACAAATGGATGTGTTGAACCTAAGAAAAAAGGATACATGGATATAACTGCTAAAGTTAGGGATATAACTTATACTCCTGATTTTGTAGATCCTGATGGTAAATGGATAGTAGAAGTTAAAGGATATGCTAATGATGTATTTCCTTTAAAATGGAAACTATTTAAAAATCATTTGATGGAAAACGGAGATACTTATGCTCTTTTCCTACCAAAGAATCAAAAACAAGTTCTAGAAACAATAGAACTAATCAAACAAATAGGTTAGAGGGGTAGCAGACTGAGCGCGCTGGAAGCTGGTAGATACCCAGGTCGGTCCTACCACCCTCTTTCCTTTTTATTAACCAAACACTTAAAATTATGGCAGAATTAGTAAGCCCTTGCTGTGGGGGAGAATACACAGATAATGACAGTGGTCCTAGCTATTGCTGCGACGCTACAATACTCCAAGGACTTTGTTCAGATTGTAAAGAACATGCAGAGCCTGCGGAAGGATTCTGGTGCGAAACATGTGATGATTTCTTTGAAGAACCTGAGCTAGATTATGAGTATGCAGATAGAATGCATGATTCTTTTTTAGAAGATCGTATGGACGAAGAAAGGTTAGGACTATGATAAAAAAGATCACTAGAAAGTCTATGCTTATTAGGCCTTCAGGAAGATCTACAGATTTTATTAGTCCAAGCTTTGGTTATGGCTGTTTATACAACTGTTCTTACTGCTACATGAAAAGACATAAAGATACTGGTCTTGATGTAGCAACTAATACAGGAGATATATTAACAGCTGTAAACAATCATGCTTTTTTTACACCTGTAGATAAACCTAATCAAACACATCCTGAGTTTACAACATATGATATTAGTTGTAACGAAGATTTTGCTCTGCATGCTAAGTACCATGAATGGGAAAAAACCTTTGAGTTCTTCAGAGACCATCCTATTGCAATGGGCAGCTTTGCAACAAAATATGTTAATCCAAATCTATTATCATTTAACCCACAAGGTAAAATACGTATTAGATTTAGTTTAATGCCTCAACATAAGTCAGACTTACACGAGCCTAATACATCTAAAATTATTGATAGAATAAAAGCTATTAATACATTTATAGAAGCAGGCTACGATGTACATGTTAATTACAGTCCCATTATAGTATATGATGGATGGCTAGAAGATTATAAAGATCTATTTAACATAGTGAATGAATATGTAGAAAACAAAAACCAAGTATTATCCGAATGTATTTTCCTTACACACAATATTAAGAAACATACTGTGAACTTACAGAACAACCCTAAGACAGAAGTAGATTTATGGGTCGTAAGTAAGCAAGAAACTAAGCGTTCGCAGTATGGAGGAGAAAATATACGATACAAACTAGGTTTAAAATCTGAATACATCAGTGAATTTAAACAATTACACGAATCAATTATACCTTGGAACACTATAAGGTATATATTTTAAAAATAAATTATGAGTATAAAAACAATTGACAAACCAATGCGGGGTGATACCGGCATTGCAAAGCGCATCAATAAAGGCGCAGAGAAGATGGTATTTGACATTCTCCAATCCACACAATATTCTATGCCGGTTCAGTCCACTGTTAGAGAGTTAGTTACAAATGCATGTGACTCTCAACGTGAGAAAGAAGTAGCACTAGAAATATTAGGAGGAAAAAAGAAAGTTGAAGACTATTATATTGAACGCCACGGTGCTCAATATGAAGATAGTAATTTTGATGCAAGTTATTACAATATAGCTTCATTAGATATAGTAGCAGAGCATATAGATCTGTTATACGAACAAAATGAAGGTCTAGGCTACTGTGATACATTTTCAGTTACTGATTATGGTGTAGGTATTGGAGCAAAACGTTTAGAAGGTATATTAGAACTAGGTTATTCTACGAAAAGAAATACCAGTGAAAATTTTGGTGCCTTTGGTCTTGGTGCTAAAGCTGCATTATCAACAGGAGTAGACTTTTATACTATAGAGACTATATACAATGGTATGAGGTTTAAATGTAATTGTTATAATTACAAAACAGACTTTATTATACCTGCGTTTAATGTAAAGACTGGACAGCAGAATCCATTTATTACATTTAGTGATGGATCTAAAGTATACTATGTTCCTACTGAAGCTAAAAATCAAACTACTGTATCATTTGGAGTTAAGAAACATAATCGTAGTAAGTTTGAAGAAGCTGTAGAAGAACAATTAATGTACTTTGATAATGTTAACTTTAAAACCATAGATAATGAGGATGAAGGATATGAAAGGAAAGTTGATTTTCAAGCTGAGATAATACATAACTCTGAGAATATTATAATTTCTAACTCCTACTATTTTAATAAACCGCACATTGTACTTGTGAAAGATAAAGGAGCTACTACAGGTATTAATTATGGTTACATTGATTTTAAAGAATTAGAAATGGAGTCTATGTATGGATCTGTAGCATTCAAATGTCCTGCACGTCAAGTTGTTGTTAACGACGACGGTACAGAAACTGTATTACAAGACGGTGTAGATGTTACTCCATCCCGTGAGAAAGTTATATGGAATGAAGCCACTAAGAAATACATTAAAGGAGTAGTTATGGCGGCCGCACAAGAAGCTAGTGATGTGATCCAAGAGGAACTACAAGAAACTGACTTTCTTAAATGGGTAGATGCTTGCAGATCTGTTATTACTGGTAATAGTAGTGAGAATAGGATTCTTAATAAATTGTCTCAGATAGTTGATACAAATGATATTAAACCTAAATATGGTCCTGATCCTAGAATTAAATATGGCCCAGCTAATAAACTATTTGAAGGTCTTACAATCATGAAGCCTTATGAAGAGCGAACTAAAATAAAAAGGGATGCAATTAAAGATTGGCAAGGATTTGATGCTAAGCATTTTTATAATAAAGAAGGTTCTTTTTCTCAACATAAAGATATGTATCTTATGGATTTAGGCCGAGAAGACTCTTATCATAAAAATCATGTTACTACTTATAGTATCCAGGATCTAGATGAGAAGTTTAATCCTAAAATAGCTACAGCTACAGGTGATGCACAAGCTAAACTTGTTAAAGAAAAGGCTAGAGTAATACGTAAACGTAACGCTATACTTAAGCTTATTGAAGCATCAGAGTGGTATAAAAGCTATGACGATGTTGAAATTCCTGAAGACTGGCTAGATAATTGTAAATTAGAAGAGGCTATGGAAAAAGAAAAGGCTCAATTTTCTAATCTAAGTAATGCAGAACGTAGAGAGATAGAAAAGAGAATGGTAGCTTATACTCTTAGATGGGATAAACGTAAAGATGACAATTTTACTTTAGACAAGATTGAACCTAAAGCTAAAGATCTTATGACTAGTAAAACTCGTATTTACTACTGTACTACAGAAGATGAAGGTAAGATGAGAGCAGCTGCTAAGATGCTTAGGGATATAGTACCTAGATTTAACCAAGTTTATACTGGATCTCATATGAGTTCTTATGCTAATGGTACTGATTATGAATCTCAAGATTATCCTGTATATTGGTATGAACATCCTCCAGTTAGATATGCTAATTATAGTGGTGAATATGCTGACTGGGCTATACCTAAGCAAGGATGGGATACACCTCAGCTTATACGTGTGAGTATGAATAAGGTTAAGTTTATTACACAAAACCCTAATGTCAAGCACATAGACGAACTCTTTTTACAAACTAACGATAACAATGAATATATTATGGATGACTCACTGGTAAAGTATTACACGGCGCATAAACTGAGCAGGATAAATGACTTTAAATTTATGCAAGGATTAGGCTGCATACACGATGAATTACAAAAGGATTATTGTGAATTGAAAGATTTACGAGATGAGAATTACTCTAGGTATGAGTATAGAAATGTGAGAGATATAGCACCAGCTATAACTGATCACATGGATAAACTATATGAGTTCCAAAAGTTTTGTAATGAATGCGATGACGCAGAACTAATACAAGAAAAGTCGAGAGAGTTATTTGTCTTGTCTGATATTAGTGGCGCTAGAGCTGCAGATTTAGATGTATTAGCAAAATATGATAATATACTAGAATTTGCAGATGAGATTAAACCGCTTTTAGATGAAATTGAACTTCTTAATCAACGAGCCCCAGAAATGTCTTCTGAGCTTGAGAAAGAAATTAGAATATATCTAAAAGCAAAGTCAAGAGAAATATGGAACACAAACTAAATTTTAAATAAAAAAAAATTCAAATTATGATTACAATTAATGTAATAGACGACAAAATCTGTGGAAGCTATGGAGACAAAGCTTTTACAGTTGATTACAGCAAAGAGCTGTATCAAAGAATGAAAGAACTTGAGGTTCATAGTCAAGGTATAGACACAGTAGAAGACTACAATAGAGTAATGGACGAATTTGCTCCTTTATGTGTTGTAGATTATACTGCAAGTATTGAAACACAATGTGAGTTTATTCATGTTAATAAAGGAACAGGAGAATTCTTTCTTAAGCACAGTGGAGTGGTATCTAGTATACCTATGCCACAAGCGCTAGTAGATAGAATCTTTGACTCTATTGACAAAGAGATAGACTTTATGCCTTTAGTTAAGATGTGGACTAGATGGTTAAGAAATCCAATCTTGTGGAGAAAAATGAAACAAGGACATGGAAATGATTTTTGTACGAGATTCTTTAATTTTGTGAACATGCAATATGTTCATCCAAAACATATGGAAGATCTTATGGAAAACCATGGATTAAGCGAAGAAGCGGCAACGAAGCGAGCTACAATGTACCAAATGAAAATCACCCATGAGGGATTACTCAACGGTTACAAAGTATCTAGTGAAATCCTTCATAAGTTTGATTCAGAAACAGGTGAAGAGGTTGATAGGTACAAGCGTACTTTCAACATTGACACTGGTGAGATAGAAGGTGATGGATTACCTGAACATGTAGAAGACAGATTATTTGAACCATCTATGATGGGCTCAGGTGGAAATGCTTTCTTCTGTGAAGGCCCTAATGGGTTTGCTAATCCAGGACATTTTATCAAAGTGGGATGTACACATAGACTAGCCGATTGGGACATGGTTAACGTTGACGATAGACGGTCATGCGTTAAAGGTCTTCATATCGGTGGTCTTATGTACATCAATTGCTACAGTGGAGAAATTCACAATATCTTTGTAGATCCTATGCACATCGGAGCAGTGCCAGACGATGACACAGGAGCTATTAGATGTAAGCAATATTTTGTTCATTCATCCTTAGTTGGTGTGAATGGATCTATTTATCATAGTTCTACTTATGCAGCAATGACAGATGCAGAGTGGGATGATATGAGAGCTAAGGCTGTTGAAGAGAAATCTGAAGCTAAAGCTCAGCTTGACAGGCAAATTGCAGAGCACAACGCTCTATAATTTATAGGATATATTAGGGGAGGTTAGTAATTTAAAGGGCGCTATTGCCCAACATAACTCAGCGGTTATACTTTGTGAAACTATTACAATTCCTCCCCTTTATACCTTTAATTTTTAAAATTTAATAATATGACAGAAAAAGTAGCATTGATAGACGCCGATAGCTTAATGTACTATGAAATGGGCAAAGACACTTTAGAGGAAGCAATAGAAGGATTAAATAACAGAATAAACATAATATTAAACGAAACAAACACAACTACATACGCAGGATTTTTAACATTAAGCAAATGCTTTAGATATGATATAGCTAAAACTAGAGATTATAAAGGTAATAGAAAACACGGGGCAAAACCTCCTATTTTCTATGCATTGAAGGCTTACCTACAAGGAGAGCCTCATAATTTTACAGCAGTATCTGGACTAGAAGCTGATGATTGCGTAGCAATACATAAAACAGAATTAGGTAATAATAGTATCATTTGCAGTCCAGATAAAGATGTTCTTAGACAAATACCTGGAAAGCATTTTGATTATAATAAAATGATTTGGATAAATACCTCCAAAGATGACGCAGACAGATTTTTATGGATACAAACTTTGATGGGAGACCCTACTGATGGTATACCAGGACTTCCTAAAGTTGGAGAAAAAACAGCTATTAAAATACTGAATGAAAATCCCAAAATGCTAGAGCATTATCAACTTGTTATAGAAAAATACGTAGAAAAATTTGGTATCTTTGAAGGAATGTGTAAATTTGCAGAGACTTTTCACTTAGTATTTATGCTAAGAACCAGAGAAGAAGCAGCAGCATACACAGTGGAAGTTCCCGATATAGTATTAACTAAATTAATTACAAAAGATGATGACTGGTATTAAATGCAAAGAACTAACTTACACCGTAGTAGACCCTCTGACTATAAGAATCACAGGAGGAACAAATTCAATAACCCCTATTCGTGACGCTGAAAATGACATCTTAGAGCTTACAACAGAAGATGGCATATCTTACAAGAAAGGATTAAATTTGGTACATAAAAAACGACCTTATAAGATCAATATCATAGAACAAGGGATTACAAGAAAAATAGTTTATTACGATCTAAAAATTGCAGAACGTACAAAGTCATCAATTTTTATAATGCCTATGTTAGGATCGCATAAAACATTATTTATGTATGAGTCTTTGCTTTTAAATGCTTTTATAGGCATACAAGATACAGGGGATTGTATTGTATTGGTATACAGATTTTCCATGGATCCAATATTTATGAAGTTTGAACAAGCGTTAAAACAATTTTCCAACTTCAAAGAAATGATTGACATTGATCCGCATCATGTAATATTTGTATTTAATGTTCCAGAACGACACCAAGTAGATTATCAAAAGTTTGTAGCTGGTGAATATTCTAAGATGAGTAACGATTATAAAATACAAATATTAGATTTTCATGACTTAGAATTAGGAGGCGCTATTGGACAAATATTATTTAAAAGTCCTAAACGAAAGTTACAATTAGAGCAATTATTAGCAGTTGAACTAGAAGATGACTCAGAATTATATAGTATCATGTCTCCTGAAATAGAGCATTTTGATCCTAACTATTATTTTGGAGAACCTTTAAAAATGAATTTATTATGAATGAAACAAACAAATGCAAATGTGGTAAAAAGGTGGAAATGTCTGTACCAGAAGATAAAGAATTTAATAAACCGTATACTATGGATACTACCTTACACAGTGATCATTATTGGGATACTAATCGTAACAAAGACCAATTTGCAAAAGACATGGAATCTTTTCCTGAGCAATTAGATCGTACAGTAAAGAAAATAACTACTTTGTTAGAGCAGAAAAATAAAGCATATGGTAACACAGCATTAAACCCTACTAATATATTTAGTAAGCTTAGCGCTAGTGAGGCTATATGTGCTAGAATAGATGATAAACTAGCTAGAATAGGCAACAAAGGTATTTATGATGAAACAGAAGATACAGTTGATGATTTAATTGGGTATTTATTATTATTAAAAATGTCATTATAATGTCAGAAAACGAAGAGTACAAACCACTTCCTGAATATTTGTCTATAGGCCCTTCAGATATACATGGAGCAGGCATATTTACTACAGAGGATATTCCTAAAGGAATTGATATAGGGATAAGTCATATTTATGACCCTAATTTTCAACATGATTGGATACGTACGCCACTTGGCGGATTTATTAATCACTCAGAAACTCCTAATTGTGAACTTATAGATGATGAAGACTCGGATTATAAGAGAATACGAACTACATGTAAGATAGTCCAGAACAAAGAGCTAACGTTAAAGTATAGCTTGTATCCTATTTGCAATTACTTAAAAAAGAAATAAGGGTGGCTAGCGCCCCCTTTTTATGTTGTCTAGTTGCGATATAGCCTATCCTATCATTAAGGTGTATGTTGGTGAGGGATATTTAAGTTCAGTTATCTCAAATATATGACGCATTGTATTTTCTCTATCATTATACCCTTCGCTATAATCTATTGCATCAGTAATAAACTCAATATAATCAAATAATAAATAGTTTGCTAGCTGAATGGTTCTACACTGCACACTTAACTCTGCCTTANTAGATCCATCGATAAAAGTCATCATAACAGTAGTTCCTTCTATCTTCATTAAATTTATATTACTTGTAGAAAGATAATATTCTTTAAAGCGTAGCCATTTTTGTCCTCTGTTGTCTTCCATTATGATCGTTGATTTTTATAAGCAGGATAAATTTCTAATGCTTTACCTAATCCTCCTAGTCCTGGTGCAAATTTTAATGTGTAATATCCTCTTGGAGTTCTATCTGATGTTACAGCGTTTTCTCCAAGTATCTCATCACCAATTTCATCAATTGAATTACCTATTAGATTAATAAAATCTTGTCCTAAAGATAATAATGGTATACCTGATGATCTTGGCCCAGTTAATTCTCTAGGATCCCAGAAAAATGCTGTCTCTCTATAAATACGTCCCATTATATTATGTAATTTTCTTCCTGTCCATGTCTTTCTTACATCTACTTTACCGTCATCGTCCCAATCTCCTCCCATCATAGATAATAATGAAAGTAATAATATTACAGATCGTAGCTCTGCTAGCGTTCCTTTAATATTTCCACGTTTCAATTCCAAAAACTTTTGAAATGCAGCTTCTTTCTCTACATCATTAGTATATGCAAAGTCTGCATTACCTACGTTATCTAGTAGGAACATGTCAAACTGTTGTTTTGCTTTCCCCTCTTTAAGGTCGTATGCGCTTGTAAGTCCAAAAGTACTGATATCTAATGCAATTCTAACAATATCTCCTCCCACTGCAGCTGCATAGTTATGTATCCCTACTTCTGTATCTAACAATTGTCCCATACTATCAAATTCAGATTCTGGTCCAAAATTACCAAAAAATCCTCTCCATGTACCTTGGTCAAAATGATCCATTACATGGTCATATCGTATATTTCCAAATCTCTCGAATGCAATTCCTGGTAACCATGATCTATAGTGTAAGAAGAATCTATTAAGTAATGACATATTAGCTGTTAATACATCTTCAGGAGCTGTTGTACCCTTAGTTTTAGTACTCATTCTATGTACTCTAGCTCTAAAACTATCAAAAGCAGCATCTGACATACCTTCAAACTTAACTTTATATTTATCAACGGGTGCGTTTGGTTTCCATAATGAGTTCTCTTTTATATCAACAGTATCCCATAATGATTTACTTCCTTCAGGTAATTCAGTTAATCTTTTTAAATTTCCTTCAGAATCAAGGCCGTGGTTCATTGCCATAGCACCTGCTAATGTAGCATCAATTAATTTATCCGCCTGTGCTAAAAATTCAAACCATCTATCACCTGTTAAATATTTAGCTCTCCAATTAGATGATAACGAATCTCCTCTTCGTTTTGATACATCTAAGATAGCTATTTCAAAATGATCTAGAATAGCTCTTATTTTAGGATCTCTTCCTATTAAAGCTTTTTCAGCTGCTACAAGATGTGTATTGTTATAATGGATGCCTTTACTACCCTGGATGTAAAGTCCCACAAACCCTGCTCCAAGTGCTCCTAATGCTACAGGTGCTTTAAGACCTAAAGCATTTATAGATGCATATGTTTTTAATGTAAGTAGAGACTTATTTCTACTAAACCCTCCTTCAGAGACAGAATCAGCGGTTTTTAAAGATCTTCCATAGATAGTTTTATCTACCATATCAGTGAATAATTCTGCATTGCCTGACGTAGACCCAAATATTTTCCTAACGCTATCTAAACTTTCTTTAATAGCTTTACCTTGGGTATTCTCTGCAACCTCATCTATCAATCCTTCTGTAAGGATTGTTTCTAATAGCAATAGTTCATCTTCTACTCTTGTTAAGTGTTCATACTCTAAAGAAGCTTTACCTAACAAATATAAAGATCTACCAAGTTCATTAGAACGAAGAGATCTGTCTATCTCTCCCTTAGAATTTTCAATTTCTTTTGTGTACAGTCTAGGGATTTTTCTAATATGCTTACCGTTTACATCTAAATCTCCCCATTCTTGGAAATGAGATCTAACCTGAAATAGTTCTTTTACTGACTGCGTAAGGTCCCCTAATTTATTGTCAGATTCAATTAAAGAGTCTACCATAGTTTTTTGAACATTGGCTATAAATGTTTCTCCTAAATGCATTCCAAATCTATGTCCAAACTCCCTTATCTTATCTCTATGATATTCATAAAAGTCTAATAATGCGGGCGTAGTTTTAATCTTTTGGTATGACTCAGTATAATAAGATTGTGTTTTTGTCTCGTCAATAATCAAAAAATACTCTCCACCTTCTTGAGTCCATGCAGAATCATAGTTGACTACATCATATTTTTTTGACCAGTCTTCTTTTCTCTTTCTTCTAGTATCTACATTATTTGTAGCATTGTCAATTTCTTTAAATTTAGTCTTCTTCCAATCTTTAAAAACTTTAGTATAATACTCTTTTTTAATTTTATGATGATTTTTCATAAAAGTAATATTGCTTGTTTCTTTAGCTGCCTTCTGATCAGCATAAAACTGAGGAGAATATTTAGCATACAGGTTACCTGTAGTCGGATCAATAAGTTCTTTGAAAGCATCGTTACGAGAAATACCAGCATTATCTGCATATTCAAATAATGATTGTTCTTTAGCATATATCTCTTCCGCTAATTGTTTTTCTGCCTTAATCATCATACCTTTTATAGACTGCATAGTTTGATGTATGTATCTACTATATGGATTCTTGTGCGCAGACGCTGCAACATACTGTGTAGCAGTTCCAGGTCTGTTATATTTAATATTATTAATATTTAATTTCTTACTCTTTTCAACCATCCTAAGAATCATAGCTTCTTTTAATCCTTCTATACCTCTATTAATCTTACCTGCACTTGCACTAGCTTCTGCAGCTAATGCTTTAGCGTTATCAGATCCTTTTTCTAATTTAGATATTATTTCAGGTAATGAAGAAAAAGCTTGGAAATGTTTTAATTCATTATATAATTCTCTAAGTTCACGATCTGTTAGGTATTTTGGATTAGCAATTATCTCTCCGTCTTTTTCTATGTATTCCTCTACCTCTTTTAATCCTTCTTCTGTTTTACGTATTCTTCTAAAAGATTCTTTTAATCCAGATGCAATATCTTTTCTTAATTGTAAATCCTTTATAATCTTTCTAGAAGTACTCATTCTCTTGTGAAGAGATTCTTTATCTTTGAATTTAGCAGATTCTAATTGTCTAACTAGACCATTAAATCTGTTCATTTCTTTTTTAATTAACTTGTCTATTTTCTCATCCCCTGTTAACTCCATAGCAACTGGTATATGCTCTAAAAATGGATTTTGACCACCTTTTGACCCAGTCCAAACTTCTAACTTTAAAATATTATCAGTTAATTGCTGTGTTTCTTTATTTCGTTCATATACAACTGCAACTGGTATTATCCTAGAATGTCTCATCTTAGTTACACCATATTTAGATAGTAAAGCATCTCTATATGCTCCTATTTGAAAATCATATCCTTCTAAAGAGCTTGCAAACATGTCTCCAATAACTTCTATACCTTTACCTTTAACAAACTTACCTGTTCTATATTTACCATACATAGATGGCGTTTTGAATTTATAGTCATATACTGATGCAGACCCATCACTGTAAATAATTAGTAAATCAATAGTACCTCCAACATCATTTATCTCATCCGCTATCATTTGCTCGGTACGTACTAACATCTTTCCTTCAGGATCTATAATCTTTTGCTGAGCTACAACCTGGCTCTTAAGAAGCTGCACTGATTTTTGTAGTTCTTTGAATTGAGCTTCTTTGAAGGATCCTTTTCTCGATTTAATCTCAGAAATACTACCTTTTCCATGAAAATAGTATCCAACTAAATCTTCCATCATCTTGTGGCCAAGTGTACCTACCTTCATACGAATATCCATGTCTTTTCGTCGTCTTTCAACAACTTCAGGATCAGTAAATTGACGTGAATCTTTAAATGAAAGCGCTGTTAAATCTGACCCTCTCATTTTTAATATTTTACCTTTAAAAGGACTATTTTCTTTAGCTTGATATCTTGTTACTATATTTTTTCCATTAACTTCATCTGCTAACGGTGTAAAGTATTTTTTTAACTCTGCGTTAGTAACATTAGCTACATCTATTTCAACAATTTCATATTGAGACGCCGTTGAATCTAATTTTTCTATAATGCTAGTAAGTTTCTCTTCTTGGAAAAATCTTACATTAGGTAATGTATGGCTTTTTGGATCTGTTGCAAAAACAGAAGATAAATCTTTATTCATCATAGACCAAGCAGCCTCTCCGAAAGAATCTTTGGTCACTTTCCCTACTTTCACCCCAAAGGATCTTAGAACTCTGTCAAACCATCTTTTTAATCTCGCCAATAACCCTTTTGGTTCTTGCTTAGATTCGCCTTTTACTACATGTTCCATTATAACCTGTGCTATAGCCTCTCGTTTAAGCATGTCTACATCACCTTTATATTGCTCATAATACATAGAACCAGGATCTGATATATCTTTGAAAATAGAATATTTTTCAATTTGCTGATACATAGAATCATACAAAGGATTGTTTTCAGCGCGGAGAATTTCTACCATGAAGTGAGCTGTTTCTTCAGTTAACGTATCAATGGTAGCTTTGCCTGATACTAATTCAATTGTTCTATTTACAACATCTGCTGCACCTGTAACTCCTAATTTATTTCCATTATTATCTTTTATGTTATCTACTGCGGTAACATTAACACCCATTTTATCTAGTACATGGTATAACGATTCTTCTAATCTACTTTTAGCAGTTTCATGCTTCATAGTTTTAGCAGCAGCTTCCCATGCTAAGTAATCATTATCGATCTCTTTAAGAATGCCTTGCGCAAATCCACTGCTAATATTAGGTTCACCAAGTCCCATACTTGGAGTTCTTCGTAAAGTTTCTAAATATGCTACATATGCAACTTCAGAAGAAGCGCCATTATTAATAGCAATATTTAATGAATCAAAAAGTACAGACTCTTCACCCTGTTTAGTTAAAACAGATTCAATTTCTCCTCGTTCATTTCTATTTATTCTACAAGCCATTTACAAACATTCATTTTCATTAGTTGTAGCTTCATTTTGATTGTTTACTACAATAATATTGGTTAACTTACTAGTGGATGCTGAGTTTTCTTCAGACTCCGCACTTTCATTTATAATGCCAGTGCCTATCTCCATTAACTCTATGGTAAATAGGTTTAAACTGCTCTTACCATTAAAGAATCCAGGATATGCTTCTTTTGCTTGGGAAATCTTCTCAAAGCCCAGTGAATCAGACAGCAAAGATAGAGATTTTCCACCTATTATACCTAATTCCTCACGTACATTTTTACTTTTTAGGAATGTAGCCTTAGTAGTATATGCAGTTTTAGTTAATCTAACTACGCTACCATCTAGTAACTCATACTCACCACTTTTCGTAACACCTTTATTAGGAGAAGAAGCGTAAACTGTTTTCATTCCTTTTGTAATTTTTTCTACATTATCTTTTCCTAACTGTAAAAGAGGTCTTTCCCTTTGCTGTGTATTAGATTTGATAATGCTGATATCTGTTTCAATTAGTCTATTTCTAAGTCCTAATTTATTTTTATTTACATAACTTCCATCGTCTAGTCTTTCAAAGAATGTTGAGTAATACGTACCATCATCAGAATTCCTAACAGTACTAAAAGTAATATACTTAGCTGTATATCGTTCATTAGTAAAACTCTTATTTGCAACTTCTTTTAAACCTTTTGAATTATTTGGACCAATAAAACGTTGTTGAACTATTCGAGGATTATGCCAATTGTTTGAGATAAATAGATCCCACACATGGTCTAACGGTAAGCTTCTGAGAACCCCTTTACTTTTTATAGCGTTATTCATAATATTGAATCTCTCTGCTGTTAATTGCATTACGTCTTCACTAGGCATAATTTGAGTAAAGCTAAATGGAGAAAAATCTAAACTAGATTGTAATAAACTAAAAGTGATTAAATTATCATAAGTCTCAGGATGAGTCTTTTTTAAATCTCTCATTTCCTCTACTAAATCATTTAAATCATGCGTATCATATTTTCCTTTTACTAATTTTAAATTATCCACTGTGGCGTCATATGATGCTGTGTCATAAGTATCAATCATTACTAATAAACTATCTAGTGCAAAATTATCTACTCCAAGTTCTTGTAAATCTTTAATTCTACTAGGTATACTATTTGCTCCTACGAATAGATCTTGAGTATCTGATGACAGTTTTCCTAGTCCTACATGTGTTTCTAAAATAACCCACGACGCTAAGAAATTATCAAATCTATCTAAAGTATATATAATATCATCTCTTCGTTTTCCTTCTTGGATAAGATCTTGAGATTTCTGAACCATAAAGTTGGTAAGACCGCCTACAGAATTTTTAAAATCTGTTCCTTTAAACAAAGTAGAATGTGATAATGCTACACTTCTCATTTCAGCTAAGAAAGACTCTTGTTGTGTAGAAGACCTACCAGCAATCATCTCAGAGTTTTTAAAATAATTATCCTCTCGTACTTGGTTTTCTAGCCCCTGTATATAAAGAGCTTCAGAACCATTTTTTAATCTCATTCTATCATAAGATGTAACAGATTGTAGATCACGTAATTTATTACCGTAGTTTTGATAACGAATAAAGTCATTTAAAATCTGTACTTGTGTAGCTTTCTGCTGCTCATTCATACTTTCTCTAGGTTGAGCTACACTTTGTTGTAATCCTTCTAAATCTAACTGATGTTCAAACTCGACTTCTGAGCCTCCATACCGTGCTATTATCTCTTTTTTAATATCTTCTTTTCTTTTAAATCGCCCACTTGCCTTTAATGCTTCTGATTGATTTAAATTAAGAGAGTCTAAATAGTCTGATATTATAGGTTGGGACATAAAGTATAAAACTGTTTCTAATGGAACACCTGTGCGCAACAACAACATATGTACTGCGGCACCAATTTTACCTCCGTTAACATGCATAATAAAAGGATCTTTTTCACCATCCACAAAGGCTGTTACATACTGTTGCATAGCAGCATTTATATAATTTTCATTAGATACATCTAGAACTCTAGATAAAGATAATTCTTTTAGTCCTTTAAAATTAAATCTTATAACCGCAAGATCAGGGTTAGTCTCTTCTTTCAGATCTGTATTAAAAGCTAATCCCGCACGTTGCCCCTTTATACTATGAGTCATACCTGTTGCAACAATTCCTGTACCTCCTAATGTTTGATACATAGAATATGTAATATCAATAAGAGCGTCGAGAGTTAACTTTCGTGATATCTGTACAGGTTCCTCAGACACCATACCTGCATCTAATTTACGTTCAAAAATCTCTTTAGCTATACGCTTAATATTAAAAGCTCCTACTGGAGTTATTAATTGATCAAAACTTTTTGGATGGCTTAAGACATCTTTCATAAAAATTTGTAAATCGTTTTGAAGAACTTGTTTAGGTTGTACTTCAAAATAATCTAACTGTGCTACTCCTGCCTCAATTAAAATTAAATCTAATTGTGCCAGGTCATCTTTAATAGAGGCAATCAAAGCAATTGCTTCTGGTTTAGTAACACTGCCTGTAATACTTGGATCTGTTACTACTTTATTAACTAAAACTTGAACTAAATCTTCTTTAGCTATTATATACTGTTGTTTTTTAACTTTATCTGTCGATAGATTAATTGCATCTTGTAAATTATCTAGTTGTGCTTTTATATCTGTGATTGCAGGATGGTCCTTAAAGGTTTTTAAAATTTTATTTGCTAAGCTAGCTCCTTCATATAAATCCTCTACCTCTTGAATAAATTTTGTTAAGTCTTCTGTATCTCTGTACAATAGCCTAGAAGCAATAGATTTATAAGTGTTCAAATCTAAAGATCGTAATCTTTCTAATTCCTGAGCAACAAACTCTCCGCTTAGGTCTACAGGAATAATATTTTGCATAGTACCGTTATTTGTACCGAATAAGTTTTTTATTCTTCCTACTATTTCTGTATTAGGTAAATAAATAGTTAATTTATCAATATCATAATCTGCTCCTGATTTAGCTACCATTTCAGATGGTACTATAATCGTAGACCCTGCAGTTTGTGGTAAGAATCCTACTACTTTAATAAAATCAATTGAGTTAAGTCCTTCTGTAGGAATACGGAATCCAATTATTTCTAGGGACTCAGCAGATAATATTAAATTATCAGGTAACTCTTTCCCAAGAAATTCTTTAAAGTAATGAGGCAGATAAACTTCCATAGCAGTTGTCTTAGCGCTGGCCATAGTTTCTCTATCAGTGGATTCAGTATCTTTATCGTAAAATCTAAGTTTGTTACGACCTTCTAGCCATTCTAATGTTGCTTCATCAGTAACGTCTTTTTCTTTAAGCGCCTCTTGTGTTAACTCAAATCCTAAATTAGATTGTAAAACCATCATTTCGCCGTGCATCTTACGTTTGATTACTGTATTAGTAATGATAGAATTTAGAACAGATTCAACTTTAACTTTGTCGTATAGCTGTTGGATGTAATTTGTACTTTGATCAAATAATTCTACTATAGATCTTTTAATGTTAGCAGGAAGGTCTCTTCTTTCCATCTCTTGTAAGATGCTCTTTTTAATTAGTTCAGGCTTCTGCAGTGATCTAAATTGTCCTGAAGGCGTTCTCACAAATCCTAACTTTGTAGCTAATACAGATGCATCTCTAGAAACTAGTGAACTATTTAATTTATGATATCTATCACCAGCTTGATCCCAAGACTCTTCTTCTGAGAAAGGTGTTCCCTGATATACTTCAGAAACAAGTCCATTATCAAAAATATTAGTAAGTAGCATAGATAAACTTTGCGTACCTGCAGTAACTTGTTCATCTCTTTTAGATTTTGGATCTTGTTGTATACCAAAATATTTTAAATCGTATGTTTGAATACTAGTGATAGTTTCTGGTCCTGGTAGAGGTTTATAAAATCCTTGTTCGTCATGAAACTGATCAAAACCACTTCGTTGCTCTTGCCTAGTAGCAGCTTCTAATGCTTGTTTTGAGTATTGAGCACCTACTTTAGTACCAGATTCAAACACCATGTAATCTAACTCATGAGTATTCATATCTTCGTACAATGCATCCATTGAAGTTAATTCCTTATTACCAATAAGTCGTGTTAAATTTGGATGTAATGGATAGAGTGCAAATTTATTAAATACACGGATATCTATTCCATCTTGCATTATAGGAGCAAATACCTGTGGTTTTAATGGAGTTAACAGTGCAATCTCCCCAGGAGTAATATTTTCACCTTCAATAACCTTATTATATATGTTCTCTAGTTCATCAGACCACGAGTCTGTTAGACGACGTGTCAACCTATAAAAATCAAGATGTATCATACCACCTCCGTCAAAAACAGCCATATCTGTATAAGTCTCTTCAATTATATTTACTAAATCAGGTCTATTTATATAAGTACTTTCTAAAATAGCTTTATATTTTTCTTTATATACAGAAGTCTCTAAAACTTCTTCTCTAGTTACAAACCTTGCAGTACCATCAATTATTCTGTTTGGATTTGCTTTGTTAGGAAACAGTTCTTGTATACGAGCTAATAATAACTTATCAGAAAAAGGGTACTTTTTAGGAGAAACTAATCCTGATGTACGTTTAAATAAATCTGAGTATACAGCTGGATGCCCTAATAACAATTTAAATTGTTCATGCATTCCTATTTCCTGGATAAAAGTAATTTGTTCCAATGTTTTTTTATAAACTATGTCTGGAATTTGAGAACCTTCTAATCCATGCTCTTCCCCTATAGACGAGGCTAGTGCAGATAAATGATTATTGTCTAGTCCAATATTCATAACTACTCCATTTTTTTCTTGGACTACATTATATTTTTTTAATGTAATATTATTATCTGAAATTCTACTAGATAAATATTCTATGATAGATGAAGTTACTGCAGAACTTTTATTAATTTCACTTGTCACCTCATCACGCGTAATAAACGGTGTCATTATGTATTTCTCTGTAAGTAGAGTATGTATATCTGAAAATTTAGGGTCATTAAAAAATTGTAGTTTAGAACCATGTTCTCTAATCCCTTGAATATTAGTAGCTGCTCCTTGTTTAATTGCATTTGCAGTCATAACCTCATCAACTAAATATCCTTTCATGATTTTAATCATTGAGCTCATACCTAATTTAAAATCTGGATCTCCTACCTTAATAGTTCTTCCTAATTTTTTATTACCAGTACGAATTAAAGGAACATGACCACTTAATATAGCATTAATATGCGTCATAGCAATATCAGCTTTTGACATATTAGATAGTTCTGTACCAGTATTATCCTCTGCATTATTACTACCTTCAATAACGCCAATCTCCATATCTATACCCTCTTGTAATTTCTTACCGTATACAGAATTGACAGCTGTCGGAGATTTTTCTAGATCAGCTAAGAATTCTCCATCTTCATTAAATGCATCTTTTAACACATTAACAAACCCTTTTAGAGTAATACCATATACTTTATTTCCTTGTGCATTAGTATGCAATAACGTTCCTAAAGAATTACCTGTCTTAGCTTCTAGTTTAGCTAGTTTAGAAATACGTCCTCCTAAATTACTAAAAAGTATTTTAGATAAATTTGGAGTCTTCAGTACATCATTTAAAATCCACCGTGTATTCTGTAAAAATTTTTCTTCTGGATGATTTTGAACATATTCTATTAACCTAGTAGGATTTTCAAAATCAAATCCTAACATGTTTAATACCTCTATTCTACTATTTATAGTATGCTTAGCTTCTAACCATTCTTCAACAGTTCTACCTTTATACGTAGCTTTTAGATCAATAGTATATCTACCGTTTTTTATCTTTCCAATTCCTCTCTGAATAACGGCATTAAAATTCTCTTGCCACCTGTTTACAACAAGCTTATCAGTACGCTCTGCGTTAGAGTTCATTAAAGACCTTTGACCATTATCACTTACACGTAATAACATATACTCATCTTCAGCATTGTTAAACGCTGTAAAGAAAGAAAGTAGTGTATTTATTTGTTCTTTATTAATATCTGCAACATCAGTAAAAGCAATATTAGGGAGTCCTAATCGATCTGCTAAGACAGAGAATTTAGCGTCTTTTTGAGCTAATTCTTTTAACGCAAATATTTGTGAAGCCATATCTTTCTTATTAGATAATGCTCTGTATAGATGTCCAACAGTTTGTCCAAAATCTGCTAAACGATATGTCCCAAATCTGTTTGTACCAAATCTAATACCTCCGTCTTCTCCATAAAAAGCCTCTGGTAAAGTACGTATAATAAGTTTAATGTGCGGCTGTAATCGAGTAATAGGATTAATCTCATTAGCAGCTCTGATCCCCAATGAGTCTCTACCCATTGCTGTCCCATCTTCATTTAACCCTTCCTCCAACTCTGCATTATCTTGCAGTAATTCATATTCAAGATCAAAATCAAACTTTGATAAAAACTCTACATTACCTTTTATAATATCATTCCAATATGTTGCTAGTAATCCTTCTTCTGGATTCTCCCCTAGCAACTCTAATAGTGCAGAAACTTCCTTATCTAAACTATGCTCTTTTAAAGATCCATCTTGTGTTTTTTGTAAATCGTTCCACAAAGAGTCTCCTGTAGCATTTAATCTTTTTACTAGTTTAGCGAATACAGTGTTTTGTGTTAGATCGTTAGAAGGTTGCCCTAATATCTCTTTTAACTTGTTGTATAAAGCTGTAGTATCTCCTTTATAATTATAAAAAGTAGAGAAATCCATTCCTTGTTCCTCTGCTATTTGAAATAATGATACAGTCATAGATTCATTCAAAAACCTCATATGACGAGTATTAATAGACGATACCCTCTCTGTGGACCCATCTTCCTTCTCTAACATCTCTTCCTTTAGAATAGCTGAGAATGAGCTTACGTCCCTACCTTCTAAAAGACCAGACATTTCATCTATATTATCATAAAAACTATGTATAAACTTAAATAGAGATTCAACTCCCGGAGTTTTTGTAATATAACTACCTTCAGCAAACGCATATTCTCTAAACTCTTCTGTTAAATAGTGTAAAAGATCAGTGTTAGATAGGTTAGAAAATGCTTTTTTCTTACCTAGATGTGTAGTAATATTTCCTTTCTGTTTTCGTAAACTCTCATATACCTGAGTAAACTCTTCTTCAGATAATAGTTTCATAGCAGAACTGACAAAATTGTGATAATAAACAGACTTACCCCAATCATCTACATATTCTAACCCTTCTCCTATTAAAGCAGTATGCATAGTTTGTAACTCCTCCATATCTTGATGAGAAGCTAAAAAATTATATACTTGTTCTACAGGATATGGAGATACTGGTAATATCCTATTTAATATTAATCCTATATCCTCTAGATTATTAGCATCTGCTTTTCCTATATTTACTCCACATCCTTTTGCCATTAGTTACAATCTTCTTGGTTACTGTCCTCTGTGTTAAATTTATTTTTACTGCCTTTGTGTTTATTCTTCTTTGTCAATTTTGAAAGGTCTGTAGGAGCTTTCTTTTTAGTTTTCTTTTTAGAAAGTTCTTTAACTTCTTCTATTATAGCATCCTCTATCATAGATTCAAAAGCACCTTCAGTCTCCACAGCTGTTTGAAGTTGCGCTAATTTATCTGCATCTTTAACAATTTTTCCTGCTTTATTAGTGATTACAATATTACTAATTTTTTTCCCTTTCTCAACACCAAAATCAGTTTTTATAATAAAAGTAGCATCAATCACGTCGCCTGTGAATTTAAATTTCTTGCCGGCTACTGTTAGTTTTTCTGTAGGAACCTTAGTTTCTACTTTTGGCATTTTAGCTTTAGGATTTAATTCTTCTAACGTTAACATACGTTTATTTTTTGATCCTGTTAAAGCCATATGTTTAGAATTTGGTCCTATCCATACATTTTTAAACTGTGGAGTTTTCCACGATGTCTCCATACCTGAAGTGTCATCTTGCATATAGCTATGAAGAGGTATGTTTTCTACATCTCTTCTTTCTGCTTTCTCTCCCATACCCTGATCACCAAGTAAATACTCAGTATAATTAGCCCAAGTAATTATATCTACAGTTAAATCCTCGTTAACTTTATACTCTAAGAATTCAGTATAAGCAGGACTTGGTTTAGTTGGATATGGATTTTTTTGTTTCCATTTATTAAATATCTCTACGCTAAAAGTACCAGTATCATCTAAAAATTTACCGCTATCTTGTGCCTTCTCTTTAGTTGTATGCCATTTCTTTTCTAAAGCAGCAAAATCAGTAGCTAGTCCATCCTGTTGTACAATATCTTGCTTTAAAGCAAAGTAATCTACCTGATGTAGTAGTGTGCTTAAATGCTCTTTAAAGTTGTCTATTAATTGTGTGTTATTAGCTGGATCTAAAAGTTGTGCAAGCTCAATCTCTCCGTGTGTTCCAAACTTAATAGTATCTCCCATCATGTAAAGAGAGTACTGCCCGTTAGCACGAGTCTTTGAATACCCTCCAAAGAAAACTTGATTCTTAATCATTTGGTGGATAGTCTTGCTATCAGGACCAAATCTTACAGACTCTTCTTTAGTTATTTTCTTACCAGTTAAATCTTGTTGTTTTTTAGCTAGTAGTTTAAAGAGATTTACAATATTACCAACCTGCGCACCAGTTAATTCTCGTGAGTACATAGGAATTATATTACCATTTTTAATTACGTATGGGAACCCAGCCTTAACTTTAACTTCTTTTCCTTCTTCACTTACAACTCCACTAGGATCGACATTAACTCTTAATTTAATATCTTTTACTTGGTGACTTTTTTGTACTAAAGACTTACTTGGTCTGATAAAATCTGATGGATTTTGATCTCTTGCTCCTTGAGCCAAATTAACCAGTGCAAAACTTTTTCTAGAGATACCTAAAAATCTTGGATCAGATATTTGTAAGAAATTAGTTCTAAAATTAGTATACCAAGCTAATGCCTCTTTAGCAGTATTAGTAAGCTCTCCTGTTAATCCAATATCACCATTAGCCATTGTATGCTCCTCTACAGATTCAGGTATAAGATCCTGTCTTCCAAATCTATAAATTTCTATAGATTTTCCTCCTTTTGTTTTTTGTTTAGCGTATAAATTTGTAGATGGAGCATCAGTATATATAAGCTCTCCTTGAGCATCCGTTAATGGAGTCCCTTTCTGATCCGTAATAATAATTTTAATACTCTCTTTATCCTCACTACGCATCTTTTGCCCTTTAACTTCATCCCCATAATAAAATTTACCTTTATCAAAGAATGTAAGTTTAGGAGCTAATTCATCTGATATAGAGTTTTTATGAACATACATAAATCTAAAGTTGTTCATATTAGTTTTACTACCTGTAGTCTTATTTATTGTAGATGTAAATTCAAAAAATCTCATTTGTGATTTAGCGTGAGCTAAACGAACTTCAATTTGTTTCTTATCTTTAGCTGGCATTTCAGAAAACTTATCGCTAGCAATAAGTTCAACTAGCTCTTTATAGTCTCTTTCTGCTACTGAGTGATTCCCAGCAGTTTTACCAAATCTTATATCACTAATAGGCATAGAGTTATAGAAAGCTTTTTTAGGATTAGCAATAGATGCCTCTGCAATCTCTGCTGGTGTCATCATGCCTAAAGCCGTTTCAGGACCCTGGACGTTCTCATTTTCAATCTCTATGTTACTGGTAATACCCTCTATAGTAGTACGTATAAAATCCAAATGCTCTCCTAAAGCTTGTGTTAGAGATGTATACCTATTCATTTCTAATATAAACTTCTTAGTTCTGGCCCGCAAATCTTCTTCTATATCGGAAATAGCAGCACTAGTCTCAGTATAGTCTGCATGCAGTGTTTCTAATTCTTTTACTTTTGAAGCATTGGCTTTAGATTGCTTCTTAGATATTTCACCGTCTTTCTTTAACTGAAGGCCGGCTTTAAGGTCCGCTACTTTAGCTATTATATCATCTAAATGATCTCTAAGAACTTTTGCTTGAGGCTCAAACTTAGACAACAACTCTATAGGCATTTCTTTATTACTAGAAAGAATAGCAGCTATCTGTTGTAACTGTTCTATATCTAAATCACCGTCTTTATCTTCTAATAGAGCTTTAATAGGATCTTTTTTCAATTTTCCTATCATATCTTTATAGATCTTAGATCTAGATCCGCCCCATTGCTTTTCAAATAGTTTCTCTATTAAAGTATAAGCGTGATTTACAGATTTAACATCACTGACTTCAGTGGTAAAGTTATGCAATACTCCTACATCTGTTTTAATTTTTCTAACAGTTTCATCGTGCTCGCTTAACATGTCTGTCGTTACATCAATTTGAAATTGTAATTCTCCTATCTTTTCAGACGCAGTTAAATGTAATGCTTCTAATTGATCTTTATTTAAACGTTTTACACCTAACTTCTTTCGTAAGGCTTTTTTAGACTCTCGTAAAAATTTCTCAAGAGCTGCTGTAGCACTTGCAACATCCTTTTCTAGTTCAATACCATTTTCCTCTAAGTTTTTTAACGTCGTGGAAAACTCTGTATTAACTAGTTGTATAGTCCTGTCTAAATACTCTTTAGCTTGTTGTGGTAAAGTAATAACTTGAATTTCACCCTCATGCTCTTTTAAGAAGCTTAATTCTTGTTGTGCATCCTTATACTCTGTTATATGTTTATTCTGCTTTAACTCCTCTTTAATCTCTTCTAACTCTTGTTCCTCTTGCAAGGTATTAAGCGAATTCTTCTTATTATATTCTATTAACTCTGTTAACTCATCTTTCTTTCTTAGTAGTTCAATAGTATCATACGAAGGCAGTCTAATAAGTACTTTGTCATTTTCAGACTCTATTCTAGTCTCTTCTACATAATACCTATAAGTTTTTTGCTGCCCATCTTTAGTTGTATACTTCATTTCGATGGTCTTCCCAGCATACCTCATGTACATTCTTTGTAACTGCTTATCAGAAATGTTCATTACAGGATTATTAGAAAAATCCAATAAACGTTGTAACATTAATTCAGGAGGAGGTATTACACCTTTATTATTTTTATTGCTCCAATTTTGATCTTTTAAAGATAATAAAGTATTGTACATATCAATAGCCCTATGTCTACGAGCTCTTAGTTTTCTAAGATCTTTCAACATTTGTATTGTTTCCTCAGAGTTTTCTGCGTAAGTTTTTGGATTTGTTGCTTTCCAAGTATCTAAATACTCTTGCTCCATTGCGCTTAAATCAGGATCCATTCCCTCATTTAAAGCTTTATTAAGCTCTACAAGCCTTCCTCGTACTTTTGTTTGATCCTCTGCTAAAGATATTAATCTACTATCTTTTTCATACGCAGACATAGATTCATCAGCCTCAACGCTTTCCATTTCTTTCTCAATCATTGCACTTTTCTCATGTAAAGTGTGCATCAATTCTTCTAAATGCGTAGGATCTGTAAATTCTCTAATACCTAACTTACGTTTTAACTCTCTCGTAATAGGCATGTTATTAATCTCATCTTTTCTTTTTTGCGAAAGTCTACCCCAAATAGTCCTTGCCCTAACTCTAGAATTGTTATCTTCTCTTTTATCTCTTTCTGCAATAGATTCAACTGCTTCTCCTTCTAAGGTCATCCCTGTTGCTGCTTCTATTGCTTCTATAATACCACTCTCTCTTATATCTGCATTATCTGCAATAGATAGCGCATGTATAACTGCAGTTTTTTGGTCTTGTCCCCAATTGATAAATGTTCTATCTATCATATCGGTAGTTTGCTTTATCTTGGTAACCCGATCTAGCATCATATCTGCGATTGCATTTTTTCTTTTTTGTAAAGCTTCATCACTTAGATCATTTTTCTCATTGTATAAGAAACTATCTCTAAACTCCTCATTACTCATATTTCTAATATGATCAATATTATCTAATATCTCTGATTCAAACCCAGCTTGTAATCGAGAATTGATATAATTGAATATTTCGTCCTCTTCTGCATTCTTGTACATAAAGGGACTATCAATAATCATAGCAAAATCTTTACTATCTTGTATTACATTTGCTCTAACTAAAGCATCAAAATTACGCTCAAATGCTTCTTTCATTGAGGTTGATTTCTCCAAGTTAGCTTTTAGAGCAGAAATAGCAGTTTTTTGTGATTTCATATCTCTAAATGTATCCCATACACCACCCTGCATACTCCATCCGCCTTTCTCACTAGTAGACGATGATCGTGACTTACCTGGTAATCCTAAAGCTCCTAAGATAAATCCTATACCAATTTCTTTCTGGCCCTCTTTACTACCGTAAGTTTCTCCAAATTTATCATTAATGTTTAACACCATTTCACTAACCATGCCAGTCATACTTGGATCACGTTTAGACGCATAAAAATTCTCTGCAGCGCCTTGTCCAGTAAGGTCCATTAATTTTTGACCTCCTTCCTCTACAAATCCTTCATATAAAGGTACTTTAAGAACCTTCCAAGAATTCCTCATCAAAGATTCTGTCTTACCTATATCTTTAAATAACTCTTTGTACGCTCTACCTTTATTAGTTAGTTCGCTTTTTATTTTTTTAGACAATGTTCCTCTAGTTGAATTATAGCCTTTACCAAATATCTTAGGGAACATCATGTAGTTACCATATCCTACTAATGCTACATTAGAAGCAAATACAGCGTTAGAACTCATAGTTGTTATATCAATCAACCCTTTTAAATCGTCTGCAGGAATTACATCATTTTGTTTTAAATTGTGCTCTTCTTTATAAGATGCCATTAAATTTTCTAAAGTTGCATCATAGTGGTGTCTTGCTTCTACCCCAGCCTCATACATAGCACCTGTACCTAACTGTCTTGCAGTAGTTGCCACGTTTCTAACTCGTTGAGGCGCAACAATATTATTTTTCATTTTAGAAGTGACGCTCGATGCAGCATCATCTGCCTTACTGTACTTAGCAGGTTTACCCAATCTTTTAAATAATGTAGCTGCTTTAGTATTCACCATAGCAGTACCTAAACCAGCAGATAAGTATTCAGAAAGAACAGCTCCAATTACAAAAGAAAGTCCTTGACTAAAATCATTAGCCCAAAAGTTTGCTGTACCTGCAGATTGCCAGAAATTATAATTTTGCTCTTCTTTAGTATAATAGTGTGGAAGAGCTCCATCCATATAGTCATTTATACCATCTAAAGATCGTTGAAAGTCATTATCAAAAAACGCATGTGTGGCACTATTTTCTGTACCTAACTCTGATAAGAATTGGCCTCCTCCATAAACTAGTCCTACTGTAGATCCTAAAATGTTTGTACCTACACGTGTAACAAGTTTAGGTAAAGCGTATTTCCACTTTTCACCAGTAGTTTGTCCGTATGCTCTTAAGTCATCAGCATCATCAGTAATAAAAGAAAAAGGTCTGTCAATATAATCAGCATAGTCTTCAACTGACTTATCGTGAAGCAGCTCGCCATAAAGAGGTTTTTGCATAGCTGTTGGGGTCTCTGTATACATTCCCCCTTGAGAAATTCTATCTTGAATATTAGCTTCAACTTTACTTATTCCTTCTAAAGCAGTTTGAGATAATGGAATTTCTTCCTCGACCTCTGGTACTCCAGGAGCTGTAACAGTGTTAACTCCGTCTTCAGGAGCTGCTAATATTGGAGCATCTAATAAGCTCCCTTCTCCAGTCACTTCAAATTTTTTCTTGGCCATGTTTTAATTTATAGTTTTGCTGTAGCCTCCATATGAATCTCTAATAATAAATTTATCATTAGTACAGAAAGCATTATCTCCCCAAAACATCATTTTTTGAAAAGTTTGATTATATACCTTTTCATAAACAGAAGGATCAAACCCTTCTGGAGCTTCCGTTACTTTTCCACTCTCATCTCTTTTAAGTCCATACTCTGCATCTAATACACTTTCTATTTGATCTTGAGTATCCATAACAATGGCCAATCCTTCAGGACTCTGCTCAAGGAACATTAACATAGTTTCCATATAAGCCTCATTAATCTCCTGTTGGCCAAGAACAACCTCATCCTTATCAAATGTCATTAAATCCTGTCGTAAACCTCCATTTCCTTGAGGACCTACTAAAGAGTTATTTATAGCTGTGCTAAGTTCAAGTAGTGTTACTGAGTGATCTCCTTCTAGTTGCATAATAGCATCATTCATTACAACAAAGTTATAATGCCCTAATCTTGCTGATGCTGCGTTGTTTGGATTCTCTAGTCCCATCTTATCCATACCTTCACCCTCTTTCATATTAGCCAAATATCGTTTTGTTTTCTTATCTCCTTTCCCAGGTTTTTGCAATACAAATTTAGTTTGTGTAGAAGTCATTAAAGAGGGTGCAATTACACCTTCTATTTTTAATGCTCCTATACCATCACTGAAAATCTCCTTCCAAGGATCACTACCTTCAGTAACACCCCAAACATTAAAGTCACTAGGAGCATAAAAAGAAAGTCCTTCATTAGCTTTCTTTGCTGCGTCTAGACCCGCATTAGAAGCAATATTAGGTTTAAAGTATTTACCTTCATAAACTTCTCCATCATAGTCATTAAATATATCTGTTAACTCATCTCCAGTACGTACATTAGGATCGTCATTTGCACCATCTGCTCCTGTTTGGAATCTATAAACGTTCTCTGCTTTTTCTTGTAGCATTGGTATATCCTCTTCTGTAAAGTGTGTTCCTAGTTGATTATTTAGACGTTTAATATGAGTAATATTTTCTAATAATCGGTCTAACTCATTCATGGTGCCCATCTGTGTCCACAAATTATCTTCACCTCCACCTTGTTGTCTATTCGATTGTCTTACATTATCATTTGGATCCAATGCATTATTTGCCCATTCATATGTAAGCTCTCCTATATCCGAGCCTAGCCCAAGGCCTGTGAACATCCAGCCACCAGCAAATTTACTTAAACCGGTTTTAAATACTTTGTCTAATCCATATCCAATAGCTTTCTTTGTAATATCCGCACCTAATCCTATTGTTGCATCACCCGCATCTATATTCTCATATTCAGGCTGGAGTAAACTTGCTATAGACCAAGATTCATCAGTAACATAATTGATATATGAACCAAATTTAACTAGATCAGGATTAGTTCTAAATTTATCTTGTTCTTTATACTCTCTATATTTAGAGACTTGTTGTCCCGTAGGAAGAGGTTTACTGTCTTGATCTACTAATAAAGTAGGATTTTGTGCCTGCCATTCTGTAAAAGTCAGCATTTTCTCTTCAGTCAAAAACTGGTCAACCATTTGATACTTAAATTTTCTAGCTTCTACATCCGTATATCCTCCTTGATTTGTAGGAATTTGAGACATAGTGATAATCTGATCCTGCTTCATCTGCATATACTCATTACCCTTTTGTGTGCCTTCATCAGTTTTTAGCATATACTGGGTAATAGCTTTATTATTTAAATTTAATAGTTTTTCATTAAACCAAGTTTCATCTTCTATACTAGCTACATCAGTAGCCTTATAACCATTACTAGTCGCCCAATCATTATTACCTTTAATCTTATTCATGGTGTTAGTAACTATCTGCTGCTCTTTCTCCGTCCTTCCATTTATGTTTTTATCCTTTTTATTTTTAGGAACCAATTGATGAACATATTGATTTGTAAACGATTTAAGACGTTTCATAATATCTTGTGCAGCCAATGTCTCTCTTTCATCATAAGACAATGTTTGAGGTAACTCTAATTCCATTAAACGTCTAAAATCTTGCTTACCCTCGTTACTTCTTATGTAATTAAGATATAAACCTTTAGCTATATTATTGGCGTGTCCTTGACTTACACCATAGGTACCACCTTTAATTCCTTTTACAAGTTTAGACATTGCTCCATTATAATCTAACTGTGCTTCAGATAAAGGTTGGTATATATTTTCTTCCAGGGCTCCAGACTCAGAGTTTGTAGTATAAGAATTATGATTCTCCGCTCTACCTCTTCCAAAATCTAAAACTTGTTGTCCTTCAAAAGTAGCTTTTTTAATCCATTCTAATTCTTGAGCTCTATTATCATATGATTTTTTAGCAGCTAATAGTCCTCTATCAGTATCCATTCTGACAATAGCTTCATCAATTAACAGCCCAGCATCTTCATAATTACCATTTTGTACAATACCTTTTAATGAGCTCCTAACCTCATTCTTTGCTTCTTGAACCAAATACTGGTCCCCCTGTAAAGCATTAAAAGAGCCTAATGTTCTATCAACTAAGTCTTTCTTTTCTTTATTTTTGTCGTAACGCTCTGCTAGAATCTGATTAACTTTCACAGATCCAGGATCTACATAAGTACTTACATAAGGTTTTAATGCATACTTACTATATTTATTTGCCATATTATTATATTTTATCCAAACATTCTTTTCCACGAAGCAGAACCTTCATGAACACCTCCTTTACGAGCTAAACGTTTTTTAAACTCTGTATTATACCTTGGCCCGCCTGTTTCTGCGCTGCCAGGTTTCTCTGAAGTTCCGTCACTCCAATATTTAGTGCCATCTGCTCCTGTTACAAAAGTACGTTTAGTAGTTGAAGTACTGCTTTCTGAAGTACTACTATTAGAAGCGGTTAATCTTTCACTCTCATTTTTAGAGTCCCACTTAGCTCTTTCTCTCTCATAGGTTCCTCTATTACCTGCTTCAGCAAAAGCTATACGCTCTTGTGTATTTCTATTTTGTTGGTCATTCCACATACCTGCTACACCTTGTACACCAGATTGTACAGCATCTAATTTTCTATCAAATGTAGCTGCATCTGCTGCAGAATTAAATTCATCTACATACATAGCATTCTTAGCATTAGTTTTGTCTGCATCTAAGTAGTTACTAGCATTAGTAGTACTAGCTGATAACATGTTACTAGCATTTTCTCCTTTTCTTTGTTGGTCCATAGTACCTTCTTGATTCCCAATTTGTACATTTACATTAGATTCATCAGCATCAATTTTTCTTTGGTTTGCTTCTGACATTGCATATGCCGCTAATCTGTTAGACATCGCACTACCTCCTCCTATACCACTTGTATTGATATCTTGTCTTAGTCCCTGGTAGTTTCTATCTTCTTTATCTCTTTGATTATTATAATTTACTCTTTCTAAATGTGTTTTAGATATTCGTTCAGGAACAACAATACCAGGAGCAACTAAATCAGGAGATTCCATGTAATCAGGTTTATCCATAAATGCCATAGCTGCAGGTATTAATTGTGCGGCCCCTAACAAATTAAAGCCTTTTTTTTGATTTTGAACCTTTAAATCTGTTGTAGTAATTTCCTCGTCCCCTCCTCCGTCGTCTGTTGGTGGGATTATTTCTTTATCTTCTGGCTCATTATATGCAGAGGTTCTACTCCATGTGTATTCTCCATGAGCATTATCTAATCGTTTAGATTTATGACCTTTATTATGAAATCCAGCCTGTTGTGTAAAGTCCTCAACACTATTAATCCCTCTACTTTTTAAACTGTTTCGTAAGTTCTCGTCTTTATTATAACGTTCTTTTAAATCTGTGTTAAATGCTTTTTGGAAATCTCCTGCATGTTTAGCTGGGTCGTAATCTTCCCAACTATTAATATCCATACCATTTAAAATATTTTTATTTCTATTGTAGAAATCTTTACGTCCTTCATCAGACATAATATGTTTATCTCCCCAATAGTTATTTCCTTTTTTTCCTATTGAAGATTGTGTATTAGCGTATCCTTCTTCTCCTGGATCAGTTGGAGTATAAGATCCGTCAGATCCCAGTCCTGTGTATCCTGCCTCTCCATGTGCTCCTCCTACATTCTCTGTATAATCTTCTCCGTATGCATATTGTCTATCTGTTTTTCTATTTGCTCCTCCCTCTTCAAATTTTCTAACTCCCCCATATTCTGCGGCAATTTTACTTGGATTTCTCCCAGCAGCTTTTTCTTGCATTTTAGCTAAGTAATTGATATCAGTTTGACTACCTCCATTAGCTAGTAGTCTCTCATGCTTATCAGCGAATCCTAATTTTTTAGAAAAGAAATAGTCTGAAGGACCTCCCTTACTCATATTAACTTTATCCATAGTTTCCCCGTCTTCTACTTCTGTTCTAGAATCTAATTCTATTCCTCCTTCTTCATGAGTTTGACCATTAAATTTTACAGCATCAGAACCTGGTATTGATTCCATCATACCTCCTGGTAAAGCCTCGCCTCCTCTTGAGTATTGACGCATTCTATCTAGAGTATTTCTAGACCCGCCAAATTCATAGTTCTGTCCTCTATTCTTTATAGGTTCTCCATCTTTAGTGAAATGGTTCCCAGTACGTTTATCGTATATATCACCTGTTGCAGGATTCATTAATGTCCATCCAGATGGGTCCGCTGGATTTGCTATCCATTCATCATTATCTAGAGTTTTCTCTTTCTTTTTATCATTTCTATTTTGACCATCAGGTGTATTACCTATTCCGCCATGTTTAATTACTTCATATATAAACCTTCCTGTACCCCCAACTATAACATAAATCCCAAATTTCCTAGTATATTTATTCCAAACTAGCTTACCAGCATTCTTTCCCCACTTTTTTACAGCTTCAGCAAATTTAGCAGCTCTACTTTTATCCGGATCTTTCTTTGGGTCATATTCAGGTCCATTAGGATGACTTCCTGCTGCAGAAGTAGCAGTAGAAGCTGATGCCCCAAAATCAATTTCCATTTGTTTACCATGAGCATCTATAGTCCTCTGCATTGTCGCACCTTCTTGATAATTTTTATACATCCCCTGCAACTCTTTATAAGTTATAGTTGATATTCCTGCCAAAACTAAAGATTCTAAAAACAGGGCGTCAGCTGCAGGATTCAGACCCCACTGCCCTGCGGCAAATACACCTGATGCTACAACCATTGGTAGTGCCGCTACATTAAACTTAGCATCGTCTTCTATAACTACAGGCTGTGATCCGTCTCCCATTATACCTGCCTCTATAAGACGATTTTTTTCTTTCTCCCAAGATTCAGCTTCTTCACGCATAAGGTCTCTGTTAAACTGACCTTGATTTACAGGTGGTACAGGCTTACCTCCATCTCCTATAGTCCAACCTTCCTCGTAATACGAGCCTTTCTGATTTATTAGATCATTAATTATAGTCCTGTTAACCTGATTAGTAGTAATACGGTCAGCTTCTTTTTCATCTCCGTCTAATAAAGCATTAGCAGCGTTCTGTGTCGTTCTGTCTTCCTCAAATTTAGTAGTAGTAGCTATTAACCCATCAGTTGTATTACCATATATATAATTTGCAGCATCTATATTCCTTACATTAACATCTTGCTCTCCTTCATTTGTCGGATCATAATCTGTCAAAGTATAAATATTATTAAATGCACTCTTATCTTGTGTGTGGGAATAGTTAAATCTAGTACTCCCTTGGCCATATCCTGGATCATTACTAAATCTAGTTTGACCAAAAGGTATTACAGGTGTTACTTGATTAGTATACATCTCTGTATAATATGCACGAAGTGTTGCTTCATCCATAAGAGCTAACTTATCTCTCTCTGCTTTTAACACTTTAGGATCTGTTCCACCCGTAACTGGTGCCATTGTTGTAGATGGTGGTTTAGGAACATTATTTCCTTGTGCTTCATAAGTAGGTACTGACCCATAAGGAACTGTGCTAGATTCTTCTAGTTGTCCCATTGGAGCTGGATCCATAGAGTTAGTCATTAGTTCTCCTCCTGTAGCATATTTATTTCTTAGTTTATTTATAAATCTTCTATTCATAGTCGTAGTATTTTATGCAGCGTATGCTGGTATTTGTCGTTGCCCCCCATATTCTTTTCTAATTCCTCCATATCTAGATCTTGTTGTATCCCACCCTAAATCTTGTCCAGAGGTTGTTTTTGATTTAATCTCCATAGCTCTAGCTGATTGTGCAGCATGTCCAAATCTTCCTTTTAATTTTTCATTATACGCACCCACTTTCTCAGCTCTTTGCTGATCTGCTTTTGCCTTAGCACGTTTAGCTTTTCTAGTACCAAAAAATGTTTTTCCTACACCATAGAGAGCTCCTGCAACTGCCCCAACAGCTCCTCCAACAGCATTTCCAATACCAGGTATTACTGATCCAATCATTGCTCCTGTCCCTGCCCAAGATCCTGCAGTAGATAAAGCAGCTCCAGCATATTCTCCAAAGTTAGATTTAGTAGGATCCCCATCATCAGATAACTTGCTTATTCCTTTTCCTGCATAATTTGCTATAAGACCTAGCCCTGAAGCCGAAGTAGCAAAAGATTTGACACCAGCCCCTACTGTTTTAGCAGCTGTACCAACTTTACTCATCGTGCTTAATTTTTGTGTTTTTTCTCCTAGTTTTAAAAGTCCCGTTGTTTTATCCATTGTACTAGCGAGTTCTGTTCCTTTTTTAAATACATCACCAGCATCCTTACCTTTATTTAACATATCTAAACCTTTACTACCTTTATCAAACATATTCATTCCTACTTTAGTTTGATCTAGAGTAGTTTTCATATTTGATACATTCTTCATGCTTTGAGACAGCTTATATGCATCCTCTCCCATTGATAATCTTTGTCCAACATCAAAGGCAGTTTTAGTTTCATTAAAACCTTTTGCAAATTTAGCAGCCTTTTTAGCATCTCCTATAGCTTTCCATTGATTTCTAGCCTGTCCAATAGAACCAACTAGTCCACCAATACCATCTCCTTTTGTTTCTTTTGCAGTAGCACTGTTAGGAGCAAACTTTTTATATCCTTCAGTTATAGTTTGTGCAGCCGTTTGTGCAGTGCTTTCAACTGCATTTTGTTTTTGTTTGTTGGCTGCATCCTCTTGTATAAGTCTTTGTTTAGTTTGCTCATCTTCATTTTTCATCTCGTTAACCATTGTCTCTGATGAAGTTTTTAGTTTTTCAGCCTCTGAATCAAAATGTTCTGAAGCCGCATCTGCAGATTCTTGAGTACCTTGAGCTACTATATTCCCTGTATAGTTAGGGTTCTGAAAAGCACTAATAGTGTTTTGATCGTATTGAGATCCACCTGCCACAAACTTACGTTTGCTCTTTTTCATTTTTGGTTTCTCTAACTTGCCTCCTAGGGCATACTTACTTTTATACGCAACAGCGGTCTTTAATTTTTTTATTTTTGTCATAATTTTATCTATAGAATTTTCTTACAGCCACAGAACTAGTGTACAAATGTACGGAATTATTTGTTATATTATCATATATTAAACGAATTCCTAACCATTTGTCTATAAATTTCTTCTGTTCTTGCCATATTTTGTTTAAATTTATATAATTTGCGTTTGGTAGTTCACTCATACCGTCTACTACAAACATAGGAGTTATAGCACTTGTTGTTACAGTTCCAACATTTGTTCCTCCAGTTACATTGACCCCGGTAGCAGTATAGTATGCTGCAGTTGAAACACCTATTGCTGCTAAGTCTCTAAATTGATTTATCTTCCAATCAGTACCTACACGCCTTGTATTTATCAAATATTCTAATGGACTTGATGTTTCAGTCCCAGATATTTGATGTGTATTGTATACAAAGAAACTAGTAAATCCATGTTCTAGTACATTAACTCCTTGTATATTTAGATCTGTTGCAGTGTCATTCCAGACTTCTGCATTATATGTTATACTGGAATATAATCCATCAGCTTCTCTTAATTCATTTTCTATATACTCAATCTCAAAAGGAGATATAGTTATATTATCTGCCCAGTTAGGTATAGTTCCTATATCATTTTCTTGGTAGTATAATCCTTTTAAACCGCTGTGATGTTTCCATATAGCAGAGCTTCCCAAAGTAGTAACAAGACCACCAAGACCACCAATTAAATTTGGATACTGATCTGTTATTGAATAAAAATTAAAAGTAGTATTAAAATAATGATAAGGTACATAATCATGGAAGCTAACCCAGATATTTAATTCAGGAAAATAAGATATTGTCCAACCACCTTTGTAGAAATAAGATTCATTCTCCCACTCTATAGTAGCCCAACAATCGTAACAACTTGGAAAAGTACCGCAGGCACAAGCTGCAAACTGCTCAAACATTTGTGAATTAACGTTAAATCTTACTGTTCCATAACTTGGAGGGATAGAGGCAATCGAATTGAACCCATCTATAAAAAGTTGTGTAGGTACATACTCTCTTTTAGTTAATAATATTCTTTTAAATTTAGGATCATATACAGAATGAAATCCAAATCCCATAAGAGGATTATCAGCAACAGTACTTAAACCAAAGTCTTCTAGAGCAAATTTAATATTATCTTTAAACCATTGTTCCATACCTACATCATTCAACTCGACTAAATTTTCCTTCATTAAGAACACTTTACGAGCGGCAGCATCTACAAAGAAATACCCACTACGTGTAACAAGTGCTGCTCTAATTGATTGAGTTCCTCCATATCCATCTTTAGTGTGCACAATCTCTTCTGGAGCCTGTTCAAAAATATCTCCACTTCCTACAAAAGCATCTGATCCACCAGAGAGCTGCATCTTTTGTTTACCTTTAGTTACATATAAAGTATCTTCCATGTGGAAGTATAATAAATTATTAAAAGTAGATAGCTTCCATAAATCTCCTTTATCTCTAGGAAGGTCTTTAAATTGATTTCCTAAAAAGATTCTATAATTATCTATCAAACTAGTATTATCTGACTTAGCACTTCTATGCGTTCTAGTTGGAAAATCTGTTTGATTGTTTTCTTCTAAAGGTAATGGAAAAGCTGGTCTGATGTCATTAACTGCAGAATAGTTATCGTTATACCTCATGTTATCAAAATGTGTAAAATCTCCATCTTCACTACCAACATATCGTATAATTTCTTTTGCTATAGATCCTGGATAGTATAAATTTTTATCAGAGTCAGTATGTCTAAAGTTAATATTATCACAACTTTCTACTATTTGATAATGGATAGATCTTTTAGGTAATGAACTCTCATCTATGTTACTAGGTTTAACAGCTAATGCTTTACCATATCTGCATATATAGGTGTCTCCTCCATATATACCAGACTTTATATGGTTTGAAGTTCCTTGATATAACGTAGACTGTAAATCAGCTACAGAGTAATTTGCTGTATTACTAACTGGAGTATATGGTGGTAACAATTCTTTTATAGTAGCAACCATAGGATCTCCTGCAATAGTACCTGTTGGTGCTTCAGGGTGATTAGCATCATCCCAGAAAATGAAATTCTTAAACTGCTGTCCCAATACTTCAAATCCTGTCCATACTAATTTATTACTGTCAATAGATTTATAAACATCAGTTTTAAAAGCATGTAAATTAACTATCATACTTTGACTTCTAGATCCGCTACTGTCATGTGATAATTGATTATATCCACCAGTTCCATCATAAGATCCCCAAGGTAAAGGGTTTACAAGTATTGGACCATTGTCTCCAGGATTAACTCTTTCAATATTTCCAAATCCTTCAACCGCAGCAGAGTTATTAGGTGCTGCGTATCCTGAATTCCAACCAGCTGAGGATGTAGGCCTGTTAGTTAAATCAACTGCACGAAACTCGTGTCTATCCATTAAAGAAAAGATCATACAACTTTCACCAAACTCATTAAATACTTTACCTCCAAAACCTAAAGATGCTCCTCTAAAAATAGTATCGCCCATTAAGTACGATTTAGCTTTTTGTCCTAGTACTCTTGGAGGAAGGTAGCTACCTCCATATCTACTATAATTAGCATAGTCTGCACCTGCATGAATAGAAGAGGCTACATCTCTTGGATAGCAATTAAAGTCTGTTTCCCATCCCCATTCTTCTCTTATTTCAATAGGATCTGTTCCTGCTCCTGGAGCGCTAGTTAATCTAGTATTCATTCGTTTATCTTGATTAACTGTAGGACCATTCCATACTAAATTTCTAACTCTCCATTGTGGTTTAATATGTGTTGCACCTGCTAAACTATTTTTTGTTCTCAACAAATTAAAATCGTGAAAAGTAAAGTTTTTATATGCAGCTTCTCCAGTAGCTAGTGTAGTAGAGTTTTGGTATATTCCATAAGTATATATAGGATATCCTGGATGCCACGATGCATAAGCCATAGACTCGCATTGCCAGAATGTTTCAGGGAAGTTTTGCAACGTACCCATAACTTGATATGCTTCTGCTGTGCCACCTGTTTCTAGGCAGATACCCATTTGAACAAGTTTTCGTGTCATAGGTATTATTGAATCTTGTCCAATAATTGTTTTATTAGATTGCCCACGCTTAGCATAATAAATTCTAAATCCTTGAACTTTATCTGCTATAGATTTAGGTACCTTTATATCCTCTAGAGTAAATCCTAGTCTTCTAACAGTATGTGATATCTTTGCATCATATTTTACAAAGCCAGGCGCAACAGAATTAGCTGATACAATTTCCCATCTAATAAACTGGTAATCATTGCAACTCCATGGAGCACTGCTAGGACTAGAACACCCTGCGTCACACGCATCTATTTGCTCACTACTTCCTCTAGCCTGTCTAAATCTACAATCCGTTCCTCCTGATTGACCACCTACATTACACCAACCATCTCCACAATTTCTCATTCGTATCCACTCGCCTGGCTCTAAAACAGTAGCTGGTAAAGACATAGCTGTATAATCAAGCGTCCCACTACCACCACAACCCCCATAATCACCTATTGAATCACAGGAAGTTGCAGGACATCCTGGACTAGTACCTGCTGCCCCTTCAGCTACAGGGCTAGCAACAGAATTAGTACTATACTTAGTAGTAGTAAGTGGAGCAGAACCACCATTACTTAGTCTTCTATGATTAATCATAGCCCAACTTCTTACTGTCATTTTTTGATCTGCTACTATATAATTACCATTCCAAGTACCACCAGTGTTATTACATCCTGAACCAAATCCTCCTGTATCAGATTTGCTTCTAAATAGAGCCTGTAACATCTGAGCGTTAGTACCATCAGGATCAGATATATTTACATAATTACCCATATTTGCATATCTCCAAGATCCTTCATTCCAATGCATTTCACACCCATCATCATTATGTCTAAATTCAACAGTACCATTCCAAGGTGTGTTATTTGATCCTACACCATCAGACTCCTGCGACGTGCATGTGTCATCACTAATTGAGGATCTGTTGTCATTATCATTACCAGGAAAATGGTGGTGACGAACCCTTTCATTTTTAATGTCAGTTCCTGTATAACCATTTTCATCCCACACTTCATAGTTATCTGTATCTGGATAAGTCTCTGTAGCATTTTCCCAAAAGTTCATATTTCTATTTCCTGCGTATTGACTGTAATCAAAGAAATGAAAGTTTTGAGCGTGACCTTTACTTAAGTCCGCTAAATCTGAAAAAATTTGAGTATTCCCTACTGATGCAGAAGAAACAGCATCTCCTTCAGTATGAAAAGCTGGGTCAGTAGATATATTTTTTTCTCGTCCAGGTATATGATATGCATAAGACATACTACCATCATTCATAATAAATGCAATATAAAAGGCATAAGCCTCATCTCTTTGATATCCTTTATGATCTACAATATTTGGATGATGTCTATATGATTTAGAATCATCTACATAATTACCATCATCAACTGGGAAAAAAGCATTCCCTGTAGTTAGACTATCCATGGTCATCCAATGCTCATCAAATTTTGGTATATCCCTAACAACAGAAAATGTTTTAATTGCATTAGCATATTTTTGATATCCTAAATCCTTATTACTAGTTGTATTTCCTAAATATAAAATACCATCTAACTGATCAATAGTTTTTGCAGTATCATAAGATGTAGTATCTATAATAACTTTTTCAATAGCTAGTCCGCTACTACCTTCTATACCACTAAATACTACAGTTTGAAATGGAGGATTTGAAGTATTAGGATTTATTTGTATATCATTTAATTTAAAAGCCTCAGTCGAATCTCCCATACGCCTAACAACTACAGGTCGCATAAACTTATAATCTGTATTCAGATTACTAACTCTCCATGATATAGCTTTAGATGTTTGAGTACCCTCTTTAGCACCGTCTTTTTTACTAGTAGGCCTAGTGTGATCATACTCATCTACAATTGAAACAGGATTAGAAACAGTTAAAAAATTAGTCGCAACTAAGTCTTCATCTACATAAGCTAAAGCTAAATAGTATACTGCTGTTTTTAATCCACCCCCTTCAACAACAGACGTCTGATATGGTTTAGGAAACCACCACTGGTCAGAAAGATAAATATGAGGAACAGGACCAGATGCTGGAAATAAATTTAATAATTCTAAATGTTTTGAATGTGAACTAGCAGGATTAATGTTATATAACCAAGTAATATTAGATAATGCTATCCCTCGCATTTGACGGTCTATGTTAATTGCCCTAGGTGGATTTAAATCATCTGTAAAATAAACAACTAAATCTCCTTTAGCATCAATCTTATAAGTTCCTTCTATTAAATTGGTAAACTGAAAATTTAAATCGTGTGTTACATAACTAGTTATGTTAGGATTATATAAAGCTGAGTATGGATTACCTACGCTTGTATTAGGATCCCATATACCAATCTCGCTTCTTAAGTTAAGTTGATTCTTAGTAAATATAACTACTCTATCATTATCAACTTCTACAGTTCCCAAGATTCTATCTTCTTGAGCACCCCAGGTTAAATTTGTTCCAAGATGCCCGTGTGCAGTAGTACCAGATTCGTTAGAAATAGAGCCTTCTATATTATTTATAGTAGCATTTTTTGCATATCTCCAAGAATCTTTAGGCTGGTCTTGATGACTAGTATCTTTGAATAATCCTTTTAAAAATCTTTTATTGGCCATTATCCTCTATCTAATTGTTCTCTGTCATTTAAATCTTCAAATAACGTCGAGTGTCTATTTATATTTGGAACTAATCTTACCCATTGATTCATAAACGATTCATACTTTGCAATATCTGGATAGTTAGCTGCATTTCTAGCTTGTGTACAATAATTCATCCATCTCTCTTCTGCAAAAGCATAGTCTATCTTAGTAGGTTTATCATAACCTGATAATAATAATTTTTTAAATATATACCAAAACATTGCTTCTTTAAAACTTATATCATCTGGTACTAATGGAAAGCAATCTTCATCTAGAGGAAAAGCCATATAACTTATACAGATTTTTCCTGTTTGAAATGAGGTTTTAATATACCCACAATCTACTATATAACTATCCTTATACTCTGATAATTCGTTTACACATCCTGTACAATGCATGCTTTTATGAAATGTACTTGCACCATATTGTAATGCTCTTAGTTTATGTTCATCAGAAAAGAAAACATTTTCTAAAACAACAATTCTAGCATTTATTTCATTAAGGACTTTTCCTGTATCACTATAATCTTGCCCTGCAGCCGTAGCTGCAACAACAGATGCAGATAATGTTTTAACTTGAGTTAATAAAGTATCTAACTCTTCAGATGTAGTAGGAGATACTGTATTATTAACTGCGACTTGATTGATATAATATAGGTCAGCAGGTAAACATACTTTATGATCTTTTACAGTTAAGACACATTGTTTAGTACACAGTTGTGGTGCAGAACCTATATGCTCTAATGCCTCTCCTATCCACTCAATAGCATCATCTATCCAATTATCATCATTAGGTTTTAAATCTCTAAAAACCTTTCTAATAATTGTCTTGCTAGATATAGTTTTATAAATCATAATTTATATTTTTTAAACTTTAAATACGCTAAATCATCTTTACGCAACAAAGTTATTAATTTTCCCTTATTTCCTTTAACCCCTCGTGTAGCATCAAATCTATAAACAGACTTATTTGGGATCTTACATTTACCTTTGTTCCAATGGTATTTACAATAAAAATCATCTGTATAATATATATACCATTTTCTACCTTTCTCTGTAATATTATCATACAAAGGCAAACCTTTTTTAATAAGTTCATCTCTATACTTATTACTCTCTCCCCAATCTATTCTTGGAGTCCTAGGATCTCTTCTTACTCTAACTATATATATAGAAGATAAGTTATAGCCCATATTGAATGTTTTACCTTCTAAGACATTGCTCATGACTATCATATTATAGTCAGAGCAAATGTCTCTAAAAGTTTTTGCATCAATGCTATCGTCATACTTTATCTGATAATCGTCATAGATTGCCTTTAAAGTATGTAACATCTATCTTCTTCCTCCTCTTTTGTACTTTATTCCACCTTTCTTCTTCTTGATCTTTGTTGTCTCACGTCTTTGGATCAAATCTGGAATTCCGTCGTTATCTGCATCATGAGTCTTAGGTTTTTGAACTAAATCTGGAACACCATTACCGTCTTGATCATGCTTTGGATTTACAGTTTGTTTCTTCTTAGGAGTTGTTTCTTTTACTACCGGTGTCTCTTCTTTCTTTTTAACTACTTTTTTCTTAGTTTTTCCTTTTCTTTTATCTTGCTCAGATTTTGACTCCGTACTATATTCCTTACCTCTCCAAGTAAAATGCCCTGAATCATCTCCGTAATGCTTTATACCTGCTTTTTTATTAGCATCTCTTTGAGTTCTGTAAGCCTCACTAAAAGACATATTATCTATACTTTTAGAATTCTTTTTATCCTTTTTAACATCTGGTGTTTCTGTAGCCGATTTAGGTGGAGTATTTTTATCTCCTTCTGTAGTTGGAGCATACTCTTTTTTCTTTGTTAGAGTCTTCTCAGTATGAGTTTCTAACTTACCTTCAATCTTTTTAGTTTTTTCCTTACGTCTGTTTATTTTCTTTGTTAGACGTCTTGTTTTCCTAGTAGATCTTCTTTTTTTCCTTGCGGTTTTGCGCTCCTCTCTTTGTCGTCTTCGCATTTCCTTACGTGTCTCATCTTCAGAGGCGCCGCCATCCTCAAACAAAACAGGGGTACTAGGTTCCAAAAAGTCGCCACTTATGCGCTTAGAGCCTTTCCCGTAAAATTCATCTTTTGCCATTGTCTTAAATTTATTTAATTAATTATTATTATTGTTGCTTATTTTGTTGAGGTGCAATACCTTTAACAGTTCTATCGTCTTGCATCCTATCATTTTCTAAATCACTAAATGAACCAGTAAGCAGTCCTAATTCACCAGATATAATACCTGAATTGATTGCTTGAATCATATCCATAGGTATTGGAAAATTTGTAGCACTATCGTCATAACAGACGTCAGTACCACAATTATAAAGCCTTAAATCTTCGGGGTCTTCAAAGACTCCTCTTACATTTATGTACTCTAAACCTTTAGCATTATGTATATATATAAAATTATCTATCATAAATGCTTTCATTTTTTTATTTGTATATTTATCATATGGTAACCATTGCACAATATGTGGCTCCACCATAGGAATAGTTCCTAAACCAGTTACATCACCAATATATGTAATAGCATCTCTGAAATTAAATCTAACAGTTTTAGGAACTTCCAATTTTGTTTTATAAATTGTACATCCTATAGGCAAGTTACAACACCTAGAAGCGTCTACAGGAGCTACTTCTAAACATCCTAAATCTTGTTCTACATGTCTTGTTGTTAATCCATTTCTAGCAAAATCTCTACGCAAGAACATTGCTCGATAATGCTTAATATTAAACTTAATCTGATCTAAAGATAGATGTTCATCGTGATTAGATCTACCTCCTCTAATTAGGTTTAATAAGTTGTATGCTATTTCATTTAATGTCATTATTTTTATTGTAAATTAGTTTGTAAATATCCTTCATACCCTCTTAATTTACTCCATATATGTGCTTGTCCGGTTCTTTTTGCTTCGTATCCCATCATTTTGTGCCATGCATCATTACCGCAGATAGACGGGATAAATCTTACTTTTATTCCACGGTACTCATTAACCATTTCTTTATGCTTATGCCCACAATGTACTTCTCTGTTTGTAGTCCTTGCAAACATCATAGGCTCTTCTGTTGCCATTATAAGTGGCATCTCAGCAGGTTTTTCTTTGTCTCCATGTGTAAACATAATCATATTTTTTCCATACTCATAATACTTTCTAGAGTTATAGTTGTTATCAACTTCTACTCCGTCATGTCCTAAAAAGAAAGCTCTTAAAAACTCTCCTGAATAAAACATTCTTTCATAGTCGTGGTTACCTTGTATTACAACCACATCTACAGGCGCTGTATCTGATAAAAAATTTATTGCTCGTACCATTAAATTACAGTATCCAACAAATGTTTCTTGCCACTCTGCACCATCGTGTTGAGGAGTTCCTTTAGTAGTTGCTCTAGAATATCCCTCAGAGTTCATACCATCGTTACCTATAGGTAAAAGTATTCTCTCTATATTCAAACCTGACGCTTTATTCATAAGGTCTTTAACTGTATTCATATAAGACTCCTCTGCTTCATTTAATGTCTGACCGTCTATTTTACCATAATGAATATCTGGTAAAGAAACTTCATACACTACTGGATCTACTACTGCCTCATACTCCTTCTCAACTTTAGGACTATACTCTTTAAGAGACTTAAGCATTTCTTCTTTTGCCTCCTTCATTATATTATCCTCTCCTTTTGTAACTACAGAAAATCTATTATCTCCTTTTATTGTCTGCCAAAACTTTACAGACTTTACATCGTCTTCTGCTATACCGTTACTGTCTAAGAACTCTTTAAACTCATTGATTTCAGACTTACTTATATTATCTAAATCAAAATCATTTCCTTTTGCTTCTATCCTACCTTCTCTTAGTGCGTGTCCACATGCTTCAACACTGCAGTCTAAGCGTTCAGAAAGACGTTCAGCACCTTCTTTAAGGTAGCCAGGCCTGTCTTTCAAAAAGGCCTTAATCTGGTCTTTGGTCATATATATAGTTAATTGGTTACTGTTTTTTTACCTTCTCTAAACTCCTACCTCCAAAATAAGCGCCTATTACAGTAATCAATACTATCTGTAATAAGTCCGTCCATTTTTCTTCAACTAAAAATTTAATTGTACCAGCATCAATAAATATCATTAATACTGTAGATACAACTAAAAATATTAAAACTAATGGTCTAACGTTTTTACTTAACCAGGAATCAGAATTCATATCTGCTTCCCATCGAGATGTAACTTGTTTCTCCATCTCAATTTCATAGTTAGCAATTAGTTCTTTTACTTTTTGTTCTGCTGCAAGCTTCTCTTCGCCAGATGTATGTAAGTCATCTATAACTCCACCTACACCTTCAACAAGATCTTTTGCACCGCCACTAAATATTTTTCCTAATATATTCATAACTTTATTTTTTATATTATAATATCCTTACTCTCTAAAAGGGTGTAAGAAAATGAATTTCCCCATACTTCTCTAGCTGTTTGGCATATATCTAAAAATGCATGCCAATCATCATTTGCTGTTATTACTTGACATCCAGCACTCCACTTATTTACTCTGGTGGACTCTTTACCTGCGTATGGAGTTGCTCTGTGTATATTTATACCAAATACACCTGTATCACAAGTTGACTCATCAAACTCATACTTGTCATTTCTATTATTATCTCTGTAGACTGTCAAAGGTTTCTTTTGTCCTAATGCAATATATTTTCCACCGTGTAATCTTATCTTGTGGCTTCCTCTATATTGTCCTGGTTTTAATACTGCACACCCTTTTTTAGGAGACATTGGATTGTCCATCCAGTCATCTCCTGGATCTGTAGTACACTTAAATTCATGATACTGCCATTTACTATTCTCATCTTTATAAGATATAGTCATTATATCATCAAACTTATTTGTAACCTTACCATCTGTATCAGAATTTCTAATACCTATAATATTAACATCATAATTATCGCCAGTAAAGTATTTATAACCTTTTTCTAGCATCACTTTCTGAATATCTTCTCTGCAGTATTTCATTATTTAATATGTTTGCATCCAGTTAATTGAGCTATATCTTTCTCTAACTCTACAATACGATCTTCATTCTCATTAATAATCTTAATCTTTTTTTCAAGTCTTTTTTCTAAAACAGTTATATCAACTCCAAGCTGGTTTATTTGACTATAAGCAATACCCATAGTAAATATTATACCTATAATCCAAATTATATTTCCTAGATTTAATGTAAAGTTTTTCATCATGCTTCAAAGCCAACGTTCAGAATTATAAATCTAACTCTTTTTGAAGTGCATCCTACTTCACAAAATAAACACGCACTAAGTTCTAATAAAGTTATTTTTCCTAACCTTATCTGAATGTTATACTTTAATTTTTTATTACCGCTTTTCCAACTATTTATCCAATTCATAATTTATTTTTTTTTAATTTATCCTTTAGTCCAAAAACCATATTCTAAAACCGGCGTATTAGCAGAAGAGAAAGCAAATACTGTGCTAACTCCAATAGGAATATTCCAAAAAGAAAATTCTCCTGGGCCTATTACAGTTACACTCTCCGGGTCTGGGGTTGCAGCAGCTGTATCGTAAGTAATAAATATACTATCTGTAGTATCTGTATTATAAACATACATATGCATTACTTTTGTTGAAGGCGTTGCTTCTGCTCCTCCTATTGGTCCGATTAATTGTACTCCTGGAGATACTACTGTTGCCACTTTAGTTATATTAGTTAAAGGGGTGTCTACTGTTAAAATGTCCGTTAGATTTAAACTAAACGTTTCTTTTACTGATACACTAGTACTAGTAATTTTTAATGTAGGTGCGATTGTCATTGCCATATCTTTGTTTTTTTAATTTATTAATATTATCAATCCTAGCATTAAAAGGTAAGATAAAAATACCTTCCAAATAGGATCTATGTTTTTTATTATTCCCAAAATAATACTCTAATTATGAATCCTATAATAGCTGCGTATACAACCCATAATGCTTTATTAACTCCTAATTTCCATTTTTTCATATGATGGAAATCTTCAATGTCTTTTAACCACTTGTCCATGTTTTGATCTCTTTCATCTAAACGAGCAGTATTTTTATTAACTCTAATTACTATTCCTTCATCTGGGTCGAGCAGTTTAATCATTAAAGTATCTATCTTTTTATTTAATTGTTTTATATCTCCGCTCAAAGTTTCTATATCCTTTTTCATTAGTGCTATTTCTTGTTTTGTTGTTGCCATAATTTTAGAGTATTCCGTGTCTGTGTCCTAGATAACTATTTAATTTTATTCTTTCAGAGTCTGTTAAGACTGCCGTTGTAGCTACTACTTCTTTAACCGACCCAGTTAATGGTTGTGAAGGGCCATTCTTAGCTCCTATTTCTTGGATTATAAGTTGAGACTCTGCAGGATTAAAAGTTGGACTATTACTTTGAAGAACACCATCAATATACATTTTAACGTTTCCTATTAGTGATACTGTTACTATAAAAACATAAAATTGACCATTTACTAAAGTCACATCAGTAGCCAAGCCTTTAGAAGATGTAGTACTTCCATCATACGCTTTAAAAGTAAAATTCGTAGCACTTGATGAACGAACAAAGCTATTGTTTGTATTATCATCTCCTATAATTACTTGAGCAGATGCCGCAGCCCAATTAGCGTTTGTATAAACTATTGCAAAAGTGCCTGCAGTTGGGCCACCAATAGCTTTTGGAACAGCTCCTACTAAATAATCTCCTCCATCAAAAGATAAAGATTTATCTTTTAAAGCTGTTAATGGACCTCCTACTAATGTAGGAGATCTAGTTACACTACCATTAGTGTAGTCATTATCAGAATCTACTGCATTTTTCCATTCTGCTATTGTACCTGAATCTAAAACATATTGACTAGAATCATTTAAATGTAGCCACAAAAACACCTCTGGTAGTCTACTTGGAGCAAATGCTCGTTTGTATTTATTTAGACTATTAGATATGTTCACCGAAAATGCCACTATGCTTGTGCTTTATATAATATTGCAGGTCCTCCTACAGATATACTAAACATAGATACATTCAGATAAATAACACTGCCAGCTGGATATACGATGCCTGTAAAAGTTCCAGTACAGTTTAGTCCAGTTAAAAGGTCAAAAGTAGTATCATTTATCATTTGTATAGCGTAATATGTATCTGCCTCAATTTCTTCTAGTGCATCTGAAGCTGATGTCCGCATCTCACATCCTTTTCTTCCAATAGATCTATCTAACGATGTTTCAGCAGTCGCTGCTATAGCTGTAGCCTTAGTAGCTGAAGTTGTATTTTGTGCTGCTGAGATTGTATTTTGTGATGCTGAAGTTGTATTCTGAGTAGCTGAGATTGTAGTTTGTGCAGCAGTAATTGCTATATTAGCATCATCTAATATAACATCACCTTTTAGTTCTACTGATTTATCTCGTGTTTGTTGTAAGAGGATTTCCTCTGTATTTCTTGCTTTTGCCATAATTAGTCTTGTATTATTTTTTTAATATTCATTAAATCTTCTATAGAGATTTCTTCTGGAACTAAAGCCTTTTCTATAAGTTCTAATTCTATAGATGTTTCTTCTTCCATAACTACCTTAACTTCATCTAACTGTGCTTTACGAACATCAATTAGCTCCTTGTTCTCTTCTTCTATAACTTTAGTTTCAGCTACTCCTTCTGGAGAGTTTCTATTAGCAATAGAATTCATTTGCTCCGCTACTTTTAAAAATTCATCTGATGGACGTCCTAAATCTTCTAGGTCTTTTAAAGACGTTTGAAGAAGTTCTAAGTTATTTAAAACTTTAAATCCAAATTCTTTTCCCTTAAGAGTTCGTATAGAATATAGCCCGTTTACTAAATTTACGAATTCTCCTTTTGTTGCAGTAATTGTTGTCATTTTTTTAATTTTATATTGGTTAGGTTTAATTTGGAGGATACGGCGTCTTTACCGTAGATTTACATTCCTCACAATATTTGTTTGCAAAGTTAACAAATTTATTTAAATATTCATCACTATTTGTAAGATAACTCTCTGAAGCACATGAATACATGCAAGATAAGTCTTCTTTTGACAGTAAATAATCTATTAATATTAATGTCCAAGTATGCATAGTTGAACAGGTATCTCGTAATCCCACTTGTTGTTTTAATAATACACTTCCTCCTTTTCTAATAATGCATTCTCTTACCATAGGTAGGATGATATCTTGTACATATTGAGGTGTTGTTGCCATAATTTATTTTTTAAATATGATTAGGGTCATCTTGACAAGACCAGATATTTCCATATGTTCCAAATGTATCTTCTATACATGAACATGGACCTGTACAACATGATGACCAATTAGTTCTATTAGCGTTGATTGAGGAGCCACCTCCTATAAGTAGTGTAGATACTGGGCTACCCCAAGCAGTTGATGCACTTTCAGACATATTAGCTAAGTAATGAGTTGGAGTACCATAAGCATTAGTAGGATCTGTAACAAACCCTGGAGGAGCTACTGCTGCATTAGATATTAAAACAGCTTGTGCTGCAGAACCTCCTAATAATATAGCTGCATCAATATAAGTTCTCCAAGTAGTATACTGAGCACTTAATGAGGTATGGGTTATATAATGAACTTTCATAATCATTAATGGCACAGGATGTACCCCAGGAACAATTTCACTACAACAAGTATCCTCTAACCCTGGTGGACATGTTTTATTAGTTCGTACAGGATAGTTTGTAAAGTCTGCATCTATCCCATGTGTCACAACAATACCATTAACAGCCATTTCTGCATTAACAAAATGGGTATAAGAAAGCGCAGCTCCACTTGCTTGTAGTCCTGCTGCTTCCATAGCTACTGATGGTCCTGCAGGAACAGAGCCATTATTAGGATTATGTCCTTCATAGTCAAGCCATCCACTTGAAGGTGGTGTTCCTGTTAATCCACAATCATCTGTAACGGTAGCAGGATTAGGAAGACATGACCAAGTAGGTACTGGACAATACTCACAACAATCTGTACTATAGTTAATTAAATCACATGGAACAGTAGCACCTATATTATAGTTCTGAGCGTCAGGGTCCATACATCCAGGAATATCATACGTACAACAACATTCACATCCCGGTAATATAGAAGCATCATAATTTAAAGCATTTGGATCTGTACACCCAAAATCTGCACATCCAGTACAACAATCGTCCCATCCTGCTAACGTTGTTCCTAAATTAGTACCATCACAATTATGTGTAGCACTAGGATTATAACCTGCATTTGTAGCATCTGTACAATCACAGATAACTGCAGGTGGAGAAAGTGTTAGAGTAACAGGAGGGCAAATATATTGAGGAGAACTTAATTCAGTTATAGTAATAGTATATACATCTACAGGTAAATTAGAGATACACGGAGTTTCATTAATGAATCCTGTAGTATTAATAACTGTTGCAGATCCAACTACAGTTCCAGCAGAGTTTGTTACAGCCCATGCAACGTCGAACATATAATCACCGCATACCATCTGAAAACATAATGTTCCCATATTAGAGCATAGACTACCTGTAGGAAGCCAAATTTCACCTCCCCATCCGCCACAAGTACAACCAGGTATACCAATACAACTTGATGAGTTACAACTTTGCAGATAAACAGGAGGACAATTTACAGTGCAGAAGTTTGTAGCATTGTATGTACAACATACTTCTCCCATTACAGTTCCACATGCTGTTTGCCAACATTCTTCCCATCCAACTACTCCTCCAATACCATCATCAAGCATTGCTTTTACAGTGTAGTATCCATAACCTAGACCAGTAAAAGTATGTACAGGATTTGTTAATCCTGTTTGTGTAGCTGTTAAAACAGATCCGGCTGCATCCCAAGCGTCACAATATGCATTTGTTTTATATAGTTCTAACTTCCATGTCATCCCTAAATATGCAGCATTCGTAGACATTGTGGTATTAGCAATATTATCTGTTCCTAAAAATTGTATTTGACCATCAGCAGCACCTGTAAAAGTACCTGTGAGTATAGTAGTATTAGTCTCAACAGATCCCCAAACTATAGATGCAGGACTAACAATTGGATGACTTCCTGAAAAACTGTTGTCTAATTGTCCTGTAGCAAGATTACAATAAAAACAAGCATCAGGATCATTAGTAGCTATTAATGGGTCATAATTTAATGCTGTTGCGTCTGCACATCCAGTTGTACAAGGAGAGCAAGAACCATTATCACAAGTTGCTGCTGGATCATAAACACATTGAGTTGGATCTGTACATCCGTCAACACAACATGATCCATCGTCACAAGTTGCTAAAGGATTATAATTAGAAACAGTAGGATCAGTACATCCATAAATACAATCTGTACAACAACAATCTATTCCAGTTTGCATAGTTCCACTTAAATCATTTACACAAGGTGATAATATTAAAGAATTAGGATCAGCATCGTCACAAGCACATCCTGCTGATGGATCATAGTTAGTAAAAGATGAATTTGTACATCCATATGTACAATATACACAAGAACCATCATCAACAGTAGCTAAAGCATTATAGTTTAAAGCAGTGATTCCATCATCTGCAGAACCAAATCCTAAAGCTGCTGTATATCCTGTAAGTCCTCCATCCATACATCCTGCAATACCTATATCACAACATTGTCCCCACCCTACTCCTGGACCTGAACAAGCTGTAGGTACTCCACTTGTAGTACATCCTACATTTGTTGCGTCACATGGACAAGTAGCTAACGGATCATAGTTAGCCGCTCCTGGATTCATACAACCATAAACACAATAAGTACAACAATCATTATCTACACCTGGAATCCCAGTAGTTCCATTACATGGGCATGTAGCTGATGAATCGTAGTTTGTAGCTGATGGATCTGTACAACCTGGATAATGACAACAGCTTGTATCACTTCCTCCTACATTAGCATTACAATCTGCGCATGCTAAAGGATTATAGTTACAAGCACCTGTAGGATTACTATATCCATGAACAGTATAATTATCTGGACATCCATCATCAAAACAACAGCACTCATTATTACCTTGAGCTGTTCCTGAAATATCACAATCACAAGTAGCTAAAGGATCAAAATTATGTGCGCTCGGATCTGTGCATCCAAAAACACACTCTTCACAACAACAATCAGGACCACTTTGACTTCCTACACATGCTGGACCTAAAAGTAAAGCTTGTGGATCTGTATCATCACAATGACAAGTAGCTGATGGGTCATAGAAATTATTAAGAGAATTCATACAACCGTATATACAACAAGTGTATGCTGAGCCTAGTTGAAATTGAACTATACCTATACCATGTGGACCTGTTAAACTTACACCTGATGCTGTATCTACAATTTCAAACTGCATAAGATCAGTATTTCCTACGCTACTACTAGTTGTATCTACTACAGTATTAGTGTAACAATCTTCTTTCATACATAAACGTTGGAATCCAGCTGATCCTGAATTAATAGTAAATGGCCCATAGACAGCTCCAGTATTTTGTCCTGTAAACGTCACTTCCCAACCATCCCAGCCTAGTCCTGATCCTGATAGATTATCATCAGTCATAAGAAGCTCAACTTCTATTTGTCCTAGTGGACAAGGGCTAGCACATGCACTACAATCTCCTCCACTTGATCCTCCCACAATTGTTGTATCTACATAGAAACTTGCGTGTGTAGTTATATTTCCTGGGTTTAAATAATTTTCAAAAACACTAAACTGCCCATTATACTGCCAACAATCTTTAGTAGTTATTACTCCAGATATTGGATCAACATAATCAAACTTAGCTGCTTGCCCAACAGGAATTGACCCTCCGTAAGCTGCTTCTATATTAGCATGCGCTGTATTATTATCGTACACATCCATTGTAGGTCCTACTGTAGTATCTCCAATAGATATCTTCTCTCCAGTAGAACAGTTTTCCCAGACATGCCACCATATACAACATCCAGTACCTGCCGCATTACATGTTTTAACTGCATCACATGTAGCAAGTGGATTGTAATTAGCAGCTGAAGGATCATTACATCCATACACACAATATGTACAACATTGTCCTGGAGCAGTCCCTAGTGCTGTTCCTGCAGCATCACAAGGACATCCTACTGCTATAGCAGGGTCATAATTTAAAGCAGCATAACCATTTGCACAAGGATAAGTACAAGCAGTAAGAGTACTATCAAGTCCATTTACATCTGGATTTGGACCAGCTGCTGTATCTATACATCCATATGATGTACACCCAGAAACACCTAGACAACAATCATTAGGAACTCCTGCATCATTACAAGGACAAGTTGCTGCTGCATTGTAATTAGTAGCTAAAGGATTTGTACATCCACATGTACCAAAAGTTATATTATCTGCTGTGTTCCAAAGAGCATCCGTCGCTTCTTGACAAGATGTTCCATCACTAAACCAAACATTCAGTACTACTCTATAATAACCATCACCAGCAGTAAAATCATCTACCGCTACTGATCCAAAACTATTAACAGTAGCACATGCATATTGAAATTCTACAGGAGTAAAAGTGTTACCAACAACATTAGTTGTTGCGCCTACTTGCAACCACCACATTCCTATTGGATCCCATATTTCTAATGTATAATCCCAATTTGTAACAGTTGTTAAACCAGGAGTATTTAAACCTTGGCATGAAGGATCGAATATGTAAGAAAAGTCACATCCACTCATACCTGGAGGATTTACTGAAGACCCATTTAATATAAATTTAGGATTACAACAATTCATTTTTGTACTTGGACAGCAGTCAGGGTACGAAGTAGCTACAGAAACAATTCCTGGAATACTTGGTACAGGATATAAAGTAGGGACTCCAGTTGTACTATTACAACCTATATGAGCGCTAACCGGATTATAACTTACTGAACTTGGATCTAAACAACCTGAATATAAACAACAAGATGTATCTCCATAATTAGTTTGACCTGATTGCGGTGTTCCTGCAACCATATAAGCTGAGCCAGGAGTTGTATCTAGAATATTACAACCACAATCATTCGTAGCAGTAGCATCATAATTATTAGCATTAGGGTCAGTACATCCTGCAGTATATATACAACATTCACCTAAAGATCCAGGTACTGTACTTGCACCCGTGCCATCTGGTGGGGTAGAATCACAAGGCACACACGCAGAAGAGTCATAGTTACATGCTAACGGATCCATACATCCTATAGTAGGACAACACGGAGCAGTTATATTTGCACCAACTACAAAAGTACTTTTAGCTAAAAATATCTGTATTCTAGTTTGTTTACAATCACCCATGGTTCCTCCACTAGGTGCAGATCCTCCATTAGCAGCATTATTAATCATTATATCCATACAGCTGTTGATTACACAACTAGTAGTAGGGATTGCTCCAGGTCCTAAACTATATTGAAAGATTCCTAAAGCATTTGTAGTTCCTACAGGTACAACACCAGCTGAATCTAAATTATGTGTAATAGGATAATTTGGTATTGGTATTCCAGCATCATCAGTTACTTCTATTGTTATACAATGTGCACCACTACATGGACCTCCTGATCCAAATTCATTCTCTATATATTGTGTAAGGTCTTCATCAAATGTAGATAGGGTAAAAGGCGCACAAGCTACATTTGCATCCCATTGATAGTTATCTAAACCTCCATATCCATAATCATGCTCTCCAGGCCTCCATGCTCGTGTACCTGTTGATCCTCCATAAGTTGTAGCAACGGTAGTTGTATTTGGTGCGTCCCAAAGAACATTTCTTCTCATAGGATTTGCCATATGAACTCCTAAAGTACTAGCAATACCAATAATCGGATAGTCAGTTGGATTTACAGCATTCCCAGCTAGCCACATAGCAGAACCAATAGTCCATTCAGGTTCAAATACATATTGATGTGGAGGTTGAAATACAGGATTTCCATTAGGGTGTATAGCATCAACAGTACCAAATTCCCAATGCCCATCTTTAAGACCTGTTCCTACTCCACCTACTCCTTCGTTTAGAGCTGCATCTGTATATGCTGGATTATTTTTAGCATCTGTATCTCTATTTCCACTAAAAATAGCGGCAGTACAAAAATTTGGAAAACCTGCTGTCTGATTTAAAGCGGCATTAGAACTCGCCTTACTAGGATATACAAAAGAGTATATTTGTCCTCCCCCTGCTCTAAAAGCTTCATATAAACTTACAAAAAGATCATAATCCGCCATATATGCAGGTTTAGGAGCCAACCAACTTGTCGTAGTTGTAGTTGAATTATATACAGTATTAAAAAAGTAAGGTCCTCTAGCACTTGTTTGATTAGCATATTGATAAGGTTGTGTACCTGACGCTGCCTCATCTAAAAAGATAAGATTTAATCCCACTCCATTTGATGGTAGTGTACCCGGTAAGGGTATAACAGAACCTCCCTGCCATCCAAATCCTGGAGCCAAATATGCTGACGCAGGCGCAGGCGCACCTGATACCATTGCATAATCTAATTGATCTGCATCAAGATATGTCCAACTAGACATTGGTAACAAATTACCCCCCGCATCCATTCTAATATCTAATAAAGTAGCAGTACTATTATTAGTTGCGGTAGTTTGTGTGTACCAATTATTTTGAGGATTACCGCTGGTAGGATCATGATATACAACCCACGAAGCTACTCTTAATATTTTAGAGGCAGGACCGTAGTTAGCAGCTATTGACACTGGATAATGTCCAGCGGGTAGTGGTTGCGCATTGTTTAATGTACCATCCATTGGGTATGTTGCCCAGTTTACAAATCTTTCAGTAGATCCTAATATATTATGTAATTTACCAGTCCATCCATTAGATTGTAATCCACCAGGCCCAAAACAATATTCTGTTAAAGTAAGAAATGTACTGACAACTTCCAAAGAGGTCCAAGATGTCATATCATACCAAGCATAAATATCAGTTGCCGGTGTTATAGCTCCTCCCCCACAATTAGCTACACCCCAAGTTGGAGGTGTAAATGTACACGGCATAGTACAAGGAGGAGTAAAATCTGTTTGGGTATATGAACATTCTCCAGTAGCCTCAAGAATTGTACCAGGAAGACCAGTATAAACTAAAGTTGGATTATTAACTGGCCCACAAATAGGAGTAAGATTAGTAATAACAGGTGCAGCTATTCCTGTAGTTGCTGTAACTGTAACATTATTCAGATCCTGATGAGGTCCCAACGAAACATTTATATTAGGTGGTGTATCTGGATCACATATTTCAGACCATTGTAACATATTACTACATTTACTACCAGTGTTATTACAACTGACATTGTAGTACCTCGAAATAACTAAATTGTATTGAACTAAAGCGTCTCCCTCCCTCTTAATATCTAAAGCATTAGACGGAACACACGGAGGGCTTACACATGGATTAGCAGAATTACCATAACAATGCCAATGGAAAGTTTGTAAAAGATCATCCCAAGTAAAACTAGTGGCTGATCCACCAGCTCCAGCTGTTGTTACAGCCGCATTTGTTAAACCACTATTCCACCAATATATACTTTCTCCTCCAGAAATAGTCCATGTTTCAAACTCTTCTGTTCCAGATCCAAACGCGTCGTTTAGCACACTTTCTTGTATGGCAGTATCGACTCTATAAGTATTTGAAACATTAACTACTTTACTAGTTACTAACCCAGCTATCGCACCAAAAGGGTCTGTTACAGCTTTAGCGTATCTAAAAGTAAAATGATTATTAACAGTAGTTGGATCACAAGTACTAGCTGCAGGACAATCAGCAGATCCTCTACAGTCTACATTTGATCCATACCAAGTACCGTCAGCAAAAGGACTTACACAAGATGTTGGTTGAAGACCAGTAGGACAATAAGGTAGATCATTATGTAATTGTAGATTTCCACAGGTAACACTAGTATTATAGTCAGCATGAGTTGTATTTACCGCTGCATAATTATAATAAGCGGGAGCAAACCAAATTTGTCTGTCAATGAATTCATCTGGATAAAAACCTAGTGGATCCTGGATATTAACTCGTATTGTTCTACTCCAGGCACAGTTTAGACAATCTCCTATCATGAAATCCTCATACTTTATTATACCCCAATCAGTATCAGAATTAGAATGGGATCCATAAGTAGGAGCTGTTGCAATTACATTTTCACCGGTTTCACAAAGAACAACAGCAGAAGTGATATCTTGTATTGAAACAAGCCTCATAGTAGAACAACCAGAAACACTAACTGTTAGTTGTGCTTGATTATCCCCATCACCCGGCGCCGTAACGTTAGCCTTGGTAATTATGGTTTCAAAAAGAATTTTTAAATCTGCCGCCATAATTTACTTTTAACAGTTACACCCACATGTCAGATCACACAATTCTTTTGCTTTTTTATATTTGTTGTAAGCGTCCTGTTGATAACCTCCAGCTGCTGTTGAGATATCTACCTTACCGGCTGCTGTTTTAGCAGAGTATAAAAGTAAATATACTTCTTGTGCCTTAGCAAGAGCTTTAGAACATCTGTGGCATTCACATGCACAATCAATTAATTCATTTACTTGTTTGGCAATACAGCAATCTATATCACAGGCTACAACTATTGAAGAGGATGCAGTAACTGTACTTGTGACTGTATCATAAAATTGTACTGTATAAACGCCATTCCCAGGCAAAGTTACATATTTAGTATCTGTAACACTGATTCCTGAAGGAGTATGCGCTGTATTACTTTGCACAAAAGTTCCTGAATAATCAATGACTTGAATTTGACCTGCATTTACAGAGACCATAGTTATATCCGTTTGCACATAAGCGCAATCGTCAGCTACAGTTGATATTATTGACATATATTAAATTTTTTAAAAAAGGTTATGAAGGGTTTGACCCCCTCATAACCGTTATTAGTAATACTATTATAATGCTACTTGTCCAGCAGTGTAATTAAGTGCAGGAACTGTTGCTAACCAATTGTCAAGGAAAGCTTCAAATCCAGCAGTTTGTGCCCAAGTACCAGCTCCAGCAGGTGTACAAATTTTAAGGTCTCTTAAATTATCTACCCCTCTTATTTGTCCAGCTGAAGTGTTACCCCATGTTAATGTGTATACATCATAAATTGTACCCACAGCAGCAAAAGTATCTGGAACATTAGGCATTGAGATTCTATTGTAGTATCCGTAGCTCATTCCTTGTACTTCTTTTTCTAGATCTAGGATATAATTCCCAGCTCCTGAATTTTTTACGTATTGTGTACCAGCTTCAGTACATGTAACTCCTGTTAGACCACTGTCTTCAAAAGCACTTACAAACTTAGCAGGTGCAACTTTTGCTTCACCTGATCCAGTGTATAATAATCCTGTTACTGTAAGAGTAGCACCAACATTAGCAGCAGTTGCTACGCCTTTTAACTTACCTGAAGTAATATCAGCAGTCATTTGTGCAGCAGTATTAGCAGCAGCTGTAGTACCAGAAGCACCAGAAGCAACCTCACAACTATATCTTGTGAAAGGCTCAGTACCAGAACTAGTATCAATTAACTTTGTAGTAATATCTCCAGCAGTAGTTGCAGCAGTATACGTTAATGTCATTGCTTGTGCAACATCAATTGTACCTGATACACCATCATAATAATTGATATGTGCACCATCAATCCATGGAGTTACTATATCAGCAACACCAGCAGCACCTTGTCTGATAAATCTTATAAATTGGTGTGTATTAGCAGTACCATTTGTTCCATAAACCATAGAAGCAGCCATTGGAATAGCTAGTCCAGTTGCAGGGTTAATTACTTGTGCTTCTACACCTCCTGCGGCAGTTGATAGCACATCGTCTCCGATTAAAACTTGTCTCATCTTTTCTAATTTTTATATTAATAATTATTCATTCTTACCCAACTCTAATTGTTGAGTTTTATAACGAGGGTCACTAAGTCCCTCAAGTATGCTACTTATTGCCATATCTACAATTTCTAGATGTGTATGTTCTGGCAACTCACAGCTCTGCAGCAAAGGTAGTGAAATTTCTGCTGGTTCTCTTATATACGTAATATTAACTTTGTCTATTATAAAAGTGTCATCTGTATATATATCTAAATATTTATCTCTCATTGTTGTAAGAGGGTCTGTATATGCAGTCGTATTAAATGGATCAGGTAACATAGCAAATATATCATCGTGCTGGACAAAAGTATTATTTACTACTAACTGATTACTAAACGCTGCAGGGTATCTTTTTTCATCATAGTTTGTTCCTAAAACTAATGGCCTTGCGGCAGATACATGTGTACTTCCATTACGTCCTACTAAAGTTGTAACAACTCCTGCGTCAGGATCAGCATTAAACGTCCATGGTAGATTTGTAGGATTAACTACTACAATAAATTCTCCTGGATGTGCTAATGCAGATGGAGAATATTCTTCCCACCAAGTTGTTTGTGCTGCTGTAGATACTCCATTAAAGGATGTTCTAGCTATTTCAATATCACCGGCTACACTAATAACATAACCAGGATTAGTCCATAATGTTTCTATATTAAGATTAGTACCATCTCCTGCATCTTGATATAATTTTATATCATCTACAATATAAGTACCTTCATCACATATAAAATCTTGTAAGCTAACTCTAAAATAATATAATGGATCCGGATAAATCATATAGGACGACATTGTTAAGCAATTATTTAACCATACATGAGACTGCTGACTAACTAAATACATATAATCAGTAGGTAATTGTACAGTGTCTGCATGAAAAGTCTGATTCATCCCTTGTAAAACTTGTCCTTTATAAGTACAATTTCCAACATGATCAGTTACTAATGTTCTGAGATCATCAATTCTTTTTTGGTTCATCTCAAAACCTTTCCTATAAACATTGTTCTTACCGTATTTAGAATTAATAAATTTCATTTGAGCTTTATTAATTTCCATATCTATCTCTTGAGGTAAAAGCATATCAGCTTGGAGTGAATTGATTTTATCCACTCCTTGCTGAATTGCTATATGCATATTTGTTATATTCATTTAAATCGCTATTTCCTTCAATTTAGCTCTAAGAATAGTTAATGTTCCTGAGTTCTTTTTGTTTTTTAAATAAACTACTGCATTCTCCATAGTTTCTCCAATTACTTCATCAATGAAAATAATTTGATTACCTATCTTTCGTAACACTCCTGCAGAAACCATTTCTTCTATTTCTGCTTTTACTCCTAAGTTTGAGTCTGTAGCAATCTTTATAAATTTTGCTGGAGTCTTCTCCATGTAAGAATATAAAGCATTCTCTACTTGTTCTCTACTTAAAAGGTCCGGATTTACATCAGACATAATACGTAATACTCTTCGCATTGACTTTAAATCATCAGACAACTTAATAAATACTCTAGAGGCATCTTTCTTTAATTGTATGTCCTTATTTTTAACGACATCATCTCTTTTAGTATCCCAGATGTAAAAACGTTTCATTGAGTTTCCATCTGCTTCTTCTTTAGTTAGTGCTACATGAGGATGTTTAATTGCAAACCTATATTTTATAAAATCTATAATCTGCAATGGGTTATCATCATCATCAGTACCAATTTCAAGTTCTACTCCTGTAAAACCTACAGGGATAGACATTTCTGCCCAGTATGTTTTAGAATGTTTAGGCCAATCTTGATGATCGGGTGCAACATCTAAAATACCATTTAAATATTTTGCTTCCTCTTTAGGATCAAAAGCTTTTAATGGTTGGCGATTTACATACACACTGCTTAATTTTACTGTTGCTTCAGCGCGTACTTCTTTAGGTAAATGGTTCATTACCTCTTTCCTTCTTAAAAAAATTTTCTTACTCATAATATAGTACTTTTAAAGTTTAAATTAAGTGGATGTAAAGTATAACTCTCCGTATAATTATTTAATCAAAGCCGTGAGGGATTGCTCCCCCACAACCTTAATTAAAAACCAATATATATAGACGCAAATTAATGCCTTCCTTTATTCAGCGATACATGTAATGTCAAGTGAAGTATCAAATCTTCTTAATACAATACCTGCAGTTTTTAACATGTGAACGCTAGCACCGTCAACATCAGACGCTCTAGAAGAAGATGAATCAAATCCTCTAGGTACTACTGAACCAGCTACACACCATCTCATCATCTCACGACCTTTCTTAGAGATCATTTGTAGGTTTGCCTGACCATCATAATTTGATTGATCAACAAATACCATTCTGTAAGACTCAAGTGAATAACCTGTAACAGGGTGCTTTGTACGAGCTTGTGCTACTGGACCGTGATCAAATAAAGGTAATTTAACTACATTTACAGTATGGCCATCTACATGCTCATACGAAGTAAAGTAACCACTCATACCTAATGATCTTCCAGATCCTGTGATGAATCTATTCTCTCCACCAACTTTCCATCCTCCTGCAGTTCCAGAAAAGTGATTTTTAAGAGCTTCATCAAATTCACGCGCTCCTCCAGTTCCCGTATATAGGGTAACTTGCTTTTTATTAGCATCAGTCATTCCATAGAATAAATCGCCAATAATATTTTTGATCTTTGTTTCAGTCATCGTAGAATATGTATCCGTATTGATGATTTGTTCCAAAAGACCAGGACCTACGATTACAGGTTGGCCATTTTCATCACGCATAGCGTTTTGACCGTTTGAATCGTAAGTTTTTTGTCCGTACCAGTAAAACATTTCACACTCTTCTTTGAAGTTTAACATGTGATTATATTCTTCGTAGTCCATCCAAAGTTTAGTACTTTTTCCACCTTTAGTAGGTAGAGCAAATTCTGCCACAAAGTCTTTAGCATGCCCAGACATGTGGTAAGATTTTCTAACAGTACCAATTTTGTTTCTTACTTTCCCTGGAGTTTCCCAGTTAGCTGCATTCCCTCTAGAGAAGTCTACTCCTACAGGTGCATATAATTGAGCCCAAAGATCTCCATTTGTAAATCCAGTAGAAAGTGAAGATGTTGGTGATGGATCTACTAATTGCATAGAGTATTTCCATTGTCCTCCAGCAGATTGTACTGGTTCTGCCATGATTCTTGCCTGTTCTCCCGCCGCATTAATCAATACGTATGGGAAGATAAACCATTTGTCTGGAAATACCAGTTCAAATGTTCCTCCAAAAGTTGTGTTTGCAGTAATACCACTATTTGTTACTGCTACAGGTCTTGTTTTTAAAGTGTGAGTTTTCACTCTATATTCATACTCCAATCTATCAATAGATTTTACGTTTCCTACCCCCTCTGTTAAGAACGAAAGAGGAAAACGTTTATCATCTTTTCCTGAAAGGTGCGTGATTATAGGTGACAACTCGGTTGGTTTAGATAAGAGTGCATTAGCCAAACTATTCATGTCAGTCATTTGACTGTCATTATAGTAGGCTTTCTGAACGCTTATGTTAGTTCCGCTTATTGCCATTTCATTAAAATTTTAATGGGCCCCTATCTCCCAGTTCAGGGGGTAATTATAGTAAAAATACTATTGCAAGTATAAATTGCCTTCTTAAATACTAAGATCTAAATCATCTATATCGAACTTCTTGTTTCTTCGTGAAGCTTTACGTGCACTTTTAACACTAGCCTCACTTCTAGATATCTTATCTCTCAGGGATCTAGCACCTGCCGTTTTAGCTCTTGTGTTTACTAAACTCTCTAAATCAAATCCTTTATACATTAGATAATCAATAGCTAATTTAACATCCATATCAGCATCACGGTGGTCTACATCTCTTTGTGTACTTCCATTCTTATCAACAGGTTGAGAAAGGTAATTAAAAAAACCATTTTTCTCACTCTCTGCTAACCTAACTCCAGCAAATTCATCAGAATCATCTATCTTATCTGCAATACCATTCCAGAATTCTCTTTGGCTTTGGTTGCTTTTTTCTTGACTAGCTCGTTGATTCGTAATCATTTGCTCTCTTTCTTTTTCTTGATAGCTTGTTAAAGCCTTTTGCGCTGCTAAAGATTTCTGATATAATTTACCACTATCTTCATAATCTTCTAATAGTTCGTCAGAAAATTCTTTATCATGCCCTTTTAACTTTAAGTAATTAGATAAAATCATTCGTTGACTTCTAGAATCTTCTTCTCCTACTGTAAATGCACCATAATCTATTGCAGGATCATGTGCTGACATAAACTCCTTAGATTCTCCTCCATGTAAAACATATTCTAAATGTTGTTTTACTAAAGGAAAAGATGCTAACACATCATCAATTCTATCGTCTGCCATTTTAGATGCTATATCTTTAGTCATCTTAGTTAAACCTTCTGCAGTATCATCGTAAGAATCATTAGCATCATATCCTAATGAGTCTAAAATTTCATTAATAACAGTTGGTTGCTCAGCAGGGTCATCACTATCGTCATACTCTGATTCATATTCATCTTCATCTTCTTCCTCATCTTCATATTCATCATTGTCATCTTCATCTTCATCCTCGTACTCATCATCATCCTCAAGATCTTCGTCTTTAGGATCTTCTAATTCTAATTCCTCAAGTTCATTTTCTACTACTTCTAATTCTTCTTTGGGAGTGTCTACAGTCTCGACTCCGTCACCGCCAATAACATCATCAAAGGTGATGTCATCCAGCTGGATTTTTTCATTTGGTTCATTCATGTCTATATATATTTATTGGTTTAGGTTACAAAAGTACGAAATATATTCATATTTTTTATACTCTTCTGTTGTTTTAAGGTTTCTATTATTATATAACACTTATTTTCGTTTTCTTCTTAGTCCACCATGTTTCATCTCATTTTGGATTCTAAATATATCATCATTAACTCTACTTCTATTCTTAAGTATTCCATCCCAATCTTGAAATTCTGGATTATTCCTTAAAAACATTTCTGACTTTTGGAAGTCATGAGTGTATCCTACTGGATCAATAATTTTATAATCTAGTATCTTACCAAAATTATCTGATTTTACTAGTATATTACCACCATGCATATCCATATGATGGAACCCGTTATTTTGTAAATTTTTCATTGTATGAGTTAAATCATTTTTAAAACCGGTATTATTTAGATTAGGGAATTCCATTTTATGTGAACTAAAAGGCACATAATCATCAAGTTTCTGTAAATCAAAAGAAGTCATATCTCCAGCTTTATTAAACTTTGGATTAAATGGTGCAATAACATGATTATCAATTTTAGATGCGTTATCTAACCAAGTATATTCTCCTGCTATATCGCTAAATGTATGTCCACCTCTGTTAGGATGTGTTCTATCAAAAGCAGATTTTCTAAATGTTAAGTCAGGATCAATTTGCGTATCAAGTAGTCTATTATCTATAATATCATCACCCGTACTACGCAAGTCATCAGTATTAACTTTTTTACCAAAGTCATCAACTGTAGGTTCTACATACTTTGTCTTTTTACCACCATCAAATACTTTTCCTGCATTTGCATCATCAATTATTTTTTGTGCCGCAGCAGGGTCATTCTTAAGCATCTTTTTTATCTGCTTCTTATTTTTAATTCCTAACTCTCCAGCGAGTTTAGGATTTACGTCTTGTAAATATCTTAATTGTTGATACATTCCTCCTCCTCCAGGTGTTACTTTATCCATGGCTCTAATAGTATTCTTTCCCCATTTACCTGCAGTTGCTGCCCATCCTGCAAATGGAATCATAGCTGCACTTGACAAAGCTGCATCCTCATAATTACCTTCTGCAGTATACCATAATGCATTAATACCATCAGCTAATTCTCCAGCTGCAGGTATCATACCTACAACATCTAATACTCCATGTCCTATTGGAGCTATATACTTTTGGTAGTTTCTCTTTACCCAACTTCTAGGATCTTTTTCTTTTATATTTACTTCAGGAAGCATTCCTGCATTTAATATATAATTTTCTGAATCTGTCGGTATTGCACTAACATATCCGGATCCCTGACTTCTTTTACTTTCATCATTAAAAGTTGAATGTGTTGTAACCCTGCCGCTATTATACTTTTTGGTAGTTGTATATCCGTCAGGCTTTATTTCTTCCTCTTCATGAGGATGCCCTGGCCCTTCACCTCCATTATGATACTTTCTTACCCCACCTTCTGCAAATTTTCTTTCAAAATGTTGATGATCATTTTTGTCTATACTAAAAGGAATTCCATCACCATCTTTATCCCAGTCTTCATGTAACCACCTTTTATATTTATGCTCTATTCGCCTATCTAATACTCCATTTTTTAATTGCATTTTATACATATTCATCAGAAACTCTCCTGGATGAGGCGGTGTTACTGCTAATCCACTTTCCCAATTTTCACCATGCACTTCTTTCATTTGTTTACCTAAATTAGTATGATGTTTTTTTAATGTATTATATTTCCATTCATTCTCTTTAGTTTTTTCACCTAAATCCTCACGGGTAAACATAACTGCATTATATAACTCTTGTGTATCAAAGTCACCATCTTGGATTTCTTTCCAAATATGATTTTCTCCTTTAGGAGCTAAATTTCCTGATGTATTTCCTAAAGCTCCAGACCAATGTTTTAATTGCATTAATGTTTTAACATTATCTTCAGTAGCTCCTTTACCGTTTGTATAACTTTTTATAGAAGACCATTGTTGATTAAATAAAGTTTCATTTATTTTTTCAGATTCTGATGATGATATCTTTAGTTTTTTACCATTTATGTTTGATTTGTCTAGTTCAGGTTTCTTTTTATTTGCATATGGAAGCAACTTGTGCATTAAAACCTTATCATCAGAAAACATTGTTTTAATCTGCCTTGTACTAAACTGTCCTATATCAAAACCTCTGCCGACAGTTACACCTGAAAATTTATTATTAGGTAAATATCCTGTTAATCTTTCTCCTTCTGTTTCTAAAACAGCTTCCTTATACATAGAAAAAGCCTTATCATCTGGAAATTTAGATTTATCTTCTATTAACCCATCTTCATCTACTGCATTTGGATATAACTGTCCTTTAACATTTACATAATTACGTGCTATCTTAGCAGACTCTGTCTTTTGATTTTGTGGTGAAATTCCTCCATCCTCATATGTAATAGAATCAATATCATCTAACTCTGGAGCTTCATGCTCACCACCGTGAGCATATTCTCCTTGTTGTCCAATTATATTACCACGCTGAGTCCCAATTGCATTACTAAATCCTTGTGTAAGTGAATCCCCTGAATTAACAAGATCTCCTGTTTTCGTATATGTAGGTACTAGTTTTCCTAAAGCTGGGGGTGGGGCTTCACCATGAGTTTCGCCTGGCATCATGCTACCATCAGGCATCTGATGCATTGGACCTTGTTGAGACTGTTCTTGTTCTTCTTGTTGCGCAACTAATTCTTGCTGTTGTTTTAAAGCTGTTTGTTCTATAGCTTTGTGCGCAGGAATTTCTAATTCTCCAGACATTGAAGACTTAATAATTGCTAATGCTTCTTCTGAACTTAAAGCTCCTTCACTATTCATTATTTATCTTTGGATTTCTTAGACTCACTGATCTTAGCTTTAGCTTCTTGAGCTTTCTGCTTAGTTTCTTCAGCTTTTTGTGCTAACTCTCTATTTTTTAATGCTCCTGTTTGTTTAGTTTCTTTACGTTTTGCATCAGTTTCAGTTTTACTCTGCCCTTCTCCAGACTTATTACTTCTAACTTTCTCATTAACTTCCCTATCTTTTATATTAACCTCTTTATCTTTTATATCTAATTCTTTCAAAGATTTTTCTAAATTAAAGTTATCTGTGGCAGTTCTACTTGCAGCTGCAATCTCAGCAACTTTAATATCAGTCTCTCTATCTTTCTCTTGGTTCATATTATCATTCTCCATTTTCATCTCTTCCATCTTCATTGCAGCTTGTGCTTGTTCTTGCTGAGCTTGTGACTGTGCTTCTTGTAATTCTTGCATTTGTTTCTCAGCAGCCTTGATGTGTTTCTTCACCTGTGTGAAACTTTGTGCATCTAACATCTCAGCAATAGTAGAAGCTGGTACTCCATTTTGTACCATTGATTGTCCAAGAGCTCTTATTTGCTCTAATTTTTCTTTCTCTTCTCCTGAATCTAATAAATAAATTCCATAATTAGATTCTGAATATTCCCACGGATCTACACTTAAGTATTCTATAGTACCATCTGGCATTACATATGAAGTTTTTTTACCGTTTAACCATGCTTCCTTTGAATAATCTAATAATGCTTGTAAATCCCTTTGCTCTAATCTATTAAACTTACGGAATAAGTCTTCTGTAATATGAGAAGATTGTACAATAGCTTGTTGAGAAGTAGCTTTTCCCTCGTATGCACCTACTTGTCCTTGTCGTTGTCTATTAACACCTGATAATTTTTCCCATTCCTGCATAATAGATTCTAACAATGCTATATATTGCTCAATTGTTTTAATAGACATATCCATAACAGACTGATGTTGTGGATTTAATTGTATACCTTCTTTATTATAATCTACCCACGCAATACCAGTACCTTCTACAAAATACATGAATTTATCCATATCCCATTTTTTAGGGATCATGTTAATATCAAATGAAGCAATTATATCTTTACTTTTTGCAATAGCTAGTTCTAATCTATATTTGTATATATTATAATTTAATTGATATGGAATACCTAAAGACACCAAAGAAATATTCTCTGAATTTATATCAGAATATCTTCTACCGTTAATAGGTAACTTACATACGGATGGATTATCAATAGACAATCGTTGATTAGCAACTGGATGAACATTTATATATATTCTTCCATCTATTCTTGTTCCTTGCCATACTTCATTAACCCATAACCATTCTACTTTTGCTTTTATTTCTTTTAGTTCAGGAGGCATTTTAAATCCATCTTGAACTTCTTCTTCTACAGGTTCTCCAGTTTCTGGATCTATAAAAGATAAAAATCCTATTCTTTTACGAGATTTCCAGTATACATTTATAACTTCTAATAATCTATTTCTATAAGTACCTGAATGCCTGTCTTTAGAATTAGGATATAAAAATCCTATATCTGTTTCTGAATGTCTTGGCTCTTCTAGTTCTAATATTTCTTCTTGGGATAATTCATCATAATAATGATCTACTACTGTAGAAGCATGTACATATTTTCTAATTAAAGCCCAATCTCCATCTTCTACAAATTCTAAATCTGGATCTAAATCGTAATCTATATCCACTGGATTTAAAATCTCATAAAAAGTTTCTGATGATCTAACAGTTCTATGAGTATAAACTTCTCCACATATTAAAAAATGGAACCACCCTTTATCAAATTTATCTTTAACTTCTTGATCGGCCATTATATAATTCATAGAATTTTGTCCTATTATAGCACGATTGTCTACATAACTAGTTTCAAATAATTCTTCTATTGATGCTGGGGTTTCTACTTCTGCAGGATCCATTCCTGTATCTATACCAGCTTCAGCTGCTCTGTTAGCAAATTGCTGTTGTAAACTTCTATATAACTGTTCGTTTTTTTGTTCTTCTTTTATGGTTACAGCATCTGCATTTAATACACTTACAGTAAAATTGAGAGGCCTCTTAGCTTTCTCTCCTAGTAAGAGGTCAACTATAGGTTTTATTATGGGGTAGTTTCGCATCTCTGATGGAAAATTTTTACGAGCTTTGCCGTAGGGCTTAAGAACGTATCTATAGTCATCCTCATCAATTATACCGTTATAGAAATCATAAAGTCTTTTTAGATTATCTTTTCTCGCGGAATACGCGTGTCCAGTGTTAGAGAGATTAATGTATGCTTCTACACAATCTTCTCTCCACTGTTTATTTTTTTTAGCTATAGGCATTTTCTGCCTAGGTAAACTACTGTTTATTTCGTGCCCCATAATTTTACAAAATTAAGCATTTTTATTGAATATTCAACTTTATCTCTATATTTCTATTTATCCTTTATAATATAACACTAATAATAATTTTTTTCAAACCAATCATTAGCAGAGTTATCTTCTAGTATTTCTTTAACTTCCGCGTTATATAACTCTCGCGTATGAAACATACCTATCATAAACGCCATAACACGATCAAAGTTACCTGCGTGATTAAATTTAATTAATTCCGTTATTAATGCAGGATCATATATTTTATGTAGGTTTAAAGTTTGAGTACCATCTTCATTAGTTCTTCTAACTGAATTTAACCAATCTCTAATATACAATTCTCCCTGACGCTTTCTTGCCTCAGTCATGTGCATACCATATTGTCTTCTAACAGTTCTGGATTGTAATTCCTTTTTATCTAACATTTCAAACTCTTCTTCTAATCTATGTAACTTTCTATGTCTTTTAGCGTACGCTATAACCTCTCCCCTATCATTCTCAAATCCTATCTTAGCATTAAAGTAATCAGCCATTAAAAATAAGTTTCTGTTATACTCGTCTTGTGTATCTGGTCTTCCTACATAAGAAGCTACTATAAGATCATCTGGTTTTGATATATTATTAATACGTTTAATTACATATGCAGCACCTAACGACGTAGAATCTGCTGATTGATTTTGTCCATAGGGGTCATGGCATACTATATACATATTATGTGGAGTTTGCATTTCTCTATTTTTATATGGAGCTTCATACACTACAACATTACCTTTAATATGATCATCTTTTCTATGTGGGAATTTTAATAAAGGTCTCGCATCTCCATCTACTGTAAACTTTATTTCTCCTTTTGCCCCATAATATAAGTTACCATAAGTCCCTACAGAATGCAAATCATTAGCTTTCAATCTGTTATAATGTTCCTGCAGAGATGCTATATCAAACAAATTAGCTGTCACTTGTAAAGTAGCTTCTTGAGGGGAGAAAGGATGCTCCGCTATATATTGGTCTAATGATTTTGCATCCGCAGCACCCTTTTTCTTTTCCCTCATTCCTTTTTCATACTCAACTGCATCTAGATCTAATGAGTTCCCATTATCATCTATAAATCCATCTAAATTAGTTTGTATAGGAATAAAATATCCACATGTACTTCCCATAGCCCCTTCATCCCACACATTTTCATATTCCATACAATCGTATGCAGCGGGTTGATAAAATATTTCCTCCATAGCTTCAAAGTCAGATCCTTCTGTACCACCTGTTCCAAAAGCTACCATTAATCCTAATGTCTTTGCTCCTTGTCTCATTGTTGGCATTGTTACTTCCCACGCTTTTAATAATCCTGGGAAAGATCCTGCCTCTTCAAAAAATACCAATTCACCTGCTTTACCCCTTACTTTATCTGGAGCATCTTTTAATGATACTCCCATAATTTGAGATTTCATTCCCATTTCAATGTCTACACCATTAACTTTCTTTTTATATCCAGACATCTTACTCATTTCTCTGTCTCTTAATCGTGGCTGAGCCCATGCTGTATGATCATCTATAAAAGATAGAAACTCCCAAGCTTTTGAAAGTAATCCATCTCCTATTAAGAATTCTTTTGAAGAAGCAAATACAAAATTCTTAGAGTTCTTTATAAAGAAATAGTTACGTGCAAGCATAGATCCTGCTTTATAAGAATATCCCTTACGTCTTGCTTTTAGGACTATCATATGTTTATTAGCTGCTCTAGCTTTATCTATTTCTTGAAAATATTGCCAATCTCCATCATAAAAAGCAGGAAACGTTCTCTCACGTTTAGATTGTATTGTTCCATCTGGTAAGGTTTCATCAATGGCCCTATCAATAGGACAGTAATTTAAATAAAAGTAATGAAATCCAGTTACATGTAATTCATCCTTAGTATATCCATACATACATCTCTTTTTCTCCTCATCCCAAAATTCAAAATACTCTCGCGTACCAGGAAGCGCATCAGTATAATACCCATGATTAATGAATGTCACCGCAGCAGGGCGTATTCTATCTATGTTATTGAACTTTCTCAAGTCTATTTTTAACTTTCATAAGGTCTGCACATTTTTCGTATTCTTCAGTAGATGTAAAGTATTCTATTATTAGATCAACTACTCCACCAGTTATACTTCCCTGGTCCATAGGATCAAAAGGTAAAGGATAATTTTCTATATTATCCGCTTCCAATTCATAATAGATATCATCTATTGTTTTCTTTCTCGTTACAAATTCATATGCATTTCTCATAGCTAAATCATACATCTCGATGTCTTCTAAAAAATCCATTATTAATTACTTATTTATATTCTACCTGCCCTTTAATTAACCAAAAATTACAAATATATTTATCATTACTTATAGGGATATGTCCTTTATGTAAATGTGTAGATCCAGCTGGAAAAATAACTAACGTACCTTTTGTAGGTTTAACTTTCATTTTTTGGAAATAAAAACCTGTCTCTCCCCCTTCCTCTACATCATTTAAATAAAACATGCATACTAATACTCTAGTATTTTCTGGATATTGAAATCCATTATCTTCATGCCATGCATGAAAACCATCAGTACCTTTATTATACTTTTTCATAAGTATATCATATTTCCAAATACTATATTTAGTAAATAAATGATCTTTTAATACTGTATCTGGTTCATTTTCAATTCCTCCATGACGCCACAAAGGATATTGTTTTACATATTTTAGTAAATTGTCTTCTACACTTTTCTGTAAGGCAGGAATAACTTCTTCCTTAATGTGTTCTTTGTCTACATTTAACAGATTTAAATCTGTACTTTGTTTTATGTTTGGATTGTGTCCACTTAGTATTCTTCCATTCCATGTTTCCTCAGTAGTAAAACATTCTATCATCTGATCACAAATTGAATCAGAAATAGCATTCTCATAAACTTTTATAAAATTATCATCCATTACATATTATATTTATTAACTTCAACTCCGCCTCTGTTTGTATTTGCGGCTTGTTCTTCTTTTCTAACTATATCTTCTAACCTAGTTAAACCATCTACTACTTTTCCCATCTTTTCAATATTATTAATCAGATCTTTTGCATGATAAATAGGTTTACCATTATCATCCATCATAGTAAGATCTATATCTCTAAAATATTTTTCCAATTTAACAATAGCTCCTCTTGCAGCTTTAAGTAATCTTACTGCTGATGTTTCAAGTAATTGTTCGTACTTATCACATCCACTGAAAACTTTTGAAGACGGAGTCCACTCTTTATCTCCATAAAGACTAATCTTAATTTCTTTTATTCTTTGATCCCATTCATAAACTGCAAAAGGAGAGTTATGATTAATCATAAAGTATATGAATGCTAACTCTTGAGGTTTTAATTTCTTAAATTCAACAATAGATAATGCATATGCACTGGGTACAGCTTTGTTATCTGCTATTACTAGTAACTCTTTCATATTCCTTTTCTAATTCTATTATTAATTTTCTATCTCCAAACATAGGTTTAGCTCGTCTTTGTTTTTCATATTCTTCAGGTTTAAAGATGCACTTAACCTCTTTAATACTGTTATCAGGATTTCTTTTAATTATCCATCTTCTACCCCTTACTGTTCCTTGTTTTTTTAACGCTATTCTTAAACTCATATTTTATTTTTTATATTTAAAGATCTTACCTGTTATTAAACATAGCCATTTATCTTTTTCTGTGAATACTTGTCTCATACAATCCGCATTATGAATACCAAAATAATGCAGCCACTTATATTTACGTAGGATTCTTCTCATTTGTTTTTTTTATTATATGTGATAACCTCCCCTGTTTAACAGAAAAGATTCCAAAATATGGTAGCCTAACGGCGTCAAATTTACCTTCTTTTATTATACCAGCCAAATATTTAAATTGATAATTTACAATTTTCTCTATTTTACTGAGAGGTAAATCATATTTATTAGCTAGTTTATATATGATTAATTTTTTATCCAATGTTGTACGTATCAGTACCTCTTTCTACAAGTGTTAATTTTACTATCCCATCTGGATACAATTCTTTTAGAGCATAAATTCTATGCTGTCCTTCTCTAATAACAAACTCTAATTCTAGTTCCCATTCTGACCAATGCTTTGTACCTGTTCTTCTCACTGCTGTTATAGGCTCTGTTATACCGTTTTCTTGAATATCCTTTTTTAAACGTTTAAAATCATATACTGGTTTTCCTTCGTTCTCTGAAGTTTTCCAATCGTTAACTATTATAGGAGCAAGTTCTAATTCAGATAAACTAACCCATACTATTTCAAAATCTGGAGTATCAATTTTTTTAGACATTTATCATATTTGTTCTTTCCATCTTGGTGGATTGTCTGGACAAGTTGTTGTTTTCCATTTTGCTTTATGTTCAATAAGACATCCACATTTTCCACATCTCATTTTTCTCTTCAGTAGTAAAGGACATGCATTACATTCAGCTAAACGATCTTCATAATCTTCTTCAGATACATTAGGTTGCCCCTGTGCTATGTATGTTGTTAACTCTTTACTGAAATTCTTTGCCATCTCCCACATACTTGGGGGTGTAACATTAAGTTCTTCATTTTCATTACTCATAATCTTCTTCTATTTTAAGTGATAACAAAGTTCCTTCTGGACTTTGTATAATTAGTATATTGTACGGCTCTATATAAAATATAGAAAAAACTAGTCCTTCTAGCCTAACCTTGTTTAATTCTGATTCTGACATCGGTAACATTTAAATGTAATAATTTGTTTAGGATATATTTTTTATTTTTAAGGCTTACTACGCCTTTATCTTTAAATCTCTTTACATAATTATTCAAAGTATTATAGTCACTTATCTTCAATTCTTTTGCAGCCTTTTTTTTGTTCTCAACAGAACATAAATTACCGCCTTTGTTATTAATACTTACATCTATTAACTGACCTAAAATCTCAAGTTCTTTATCTGTTAGGTTGAAAATACCATTCCAAATACGAAGTCGCTTAATTGTTGTATCTGCTTTAATTGTTATATTCATTTTTAATATTGATTTTTGCTCTACCGTTAGTTATACTAATAGTAGAATGATTTGCTTGTTTGTTAAATTCGTCTATGTGTTTATCCATATCTACTCTACCACATACAAAAGACAGGAATACTTCTAATTCTCTAGCGGATGCCTTTAAATTATCTCGTAACTCTATATTTACTCCAGCTGTGTCTAATAGTGCTTGAAAGTCTTCTATAGATATTGTTACTTGCCCCTTTAAATTTTTCATTGTAGTATACCTAATACTTGATGTTCTCCTACCATTAAGTATTCTTTTCCTTCTATAGTAGCTCTAACCGCTTCTGTGCGGGGATCTATCATAACAGTATCTCCTTTTTTAACGAAGATACATTGAGGCCCTGCAGCTAATACTTCTAATATATTAGACTTCTTAGAGTTTTCTAAAGCAGTGGTTTCATCTAAAATGATTCCTGATTCTGTCTCTGTGATTGTTGGATCTGGGAGGATTACCCAAACTCCATTTGGTGTGAAATTCATATTTTCTATATTTATTTGTTTGTGCAAAGATATAAAAATATATTTTATATAAACAAATAAATAATAAGAAACTTTTAAACATCCTAAAAAGGATATAACTCTCCCCCTAGGATTTCTTTTTCAAACTTGGATTTCGATCTAGCAGTGCTCCTTTTAAGGGGACCCAGGGATACTATAATTAGTGTTAATTCACCTCACCTACCTATGTGAAATGTATCCCAACTAGAACTTATACGCTTGTTCTTTTGCAACTACCGGAGAAAACTCTATCTCTATTTAAGACTACAATCCGATGTCTTTTCCCATTTTTGGTTACCAAGGGATGAATAATGTTGCGGTGCAAAAATACAAAAACTTTCCAATAAAAAAAATAAAAACTAAAAAAATAATTTTTGGGAGGGTTTGTGAACGTGTGAAGGTCCTCAAAACAACACCCCCCTTATCCTTTACGTATGGGTGTACCCCCACATAATATTAAACAAAGTTTAACTTAAATCAATTTATCCTATGGAAAATTACTTCTTGGTTACTAAGGTTAGTAACACATTCAAGTCCAAGAAATCTGGACGTGACTGCATCTCTATCACTGGTCGTGATAGCAAAATGAACAAGACACAGAGTGTGTCTACTGATACATCATTCCAATTGAATGACGTCTTTACCGTCAACGATGACGGATTCTTTGAGAAAGAAGAGGATCTTACTGTTCTCAAACGTGTAAAGAAGAAGTTAGCTTCTTATCTTACACTAATAAAAGGGTTATAAAACCCTTTTTTTTAATATAAACATAACTAAAAGGTTTGACCTAACCTTAGAGAGGTAGGATTAGCACTGTTCTTGTGAGCGTGCTGTCCTACACTCAGGGTCATATTTGAGGCAAGTATTACGACTGCTCAGTTCTCAGACATTACATTAATATAACACTTACACTTAATTGACACATTAAAACACATTTAAATTATGGATGAATTCAAAGACTTATGTCTTATCGACAAACTGTTACATTGTATAACTAAATCATTAAACTGGGATGCACATCCTGGCAGTGATGATAAACAATATAGAAACTTCTGGACTGATGATGAAATAGAATTTAGAAACACTCACTTTGATGTTATTAATGAGATGAGTGTTACTATCTATCAATACAATCTAAAAAATAACGATAGAATGTTCTCTAAAGATACATATGCTACTGGACAAACAAGAGGAAGACCAATAGGGTCATAATTACAACAATATATACTCCATTGACAAATGATCTATTAATATGCTTTATGCTAACGTAGACGGTGGAGTATATATTGTTTAATCTAAAACATAATAAGATGAAGAATAAACTAAGTGATGTGAATTGGATGCGTATAATTATATTTATATTAATACTAATAATAGTATCAATTATTACATCATGTTCACCTAAATTAACACCACATCAGACACAAATAGACTATGAATTAGATAAAGCATATCTAGAGTATAGTTATACAAGAGATAGTTTAATAATAGAATACTATAAAAAACAAATCAAATGAATTTAGAAATAGCAGGAATGTTACAAGATAATAATGATACTATCTATGAACTAAAGAACAGAGTTGAAGAATTAGAATATAAACTAAGTAAAGAGAAATTCAAATCAGGACCAGACTATAATCATCTTCACTTACAAACTCTTAAACGCACACTAGACTACTTACAGTCTGCATATAAACACAGTAATAAAACAACTATAAATAAAGCTAAACATGATGAGTTAATACAAGACTTAATCAAAGTAGTTGTAGCATTAAAAGTTAATACTGTATTATGAATAAAGAACTAGTGAAGCATTTCGTAAGAGAAATGAAAGAGGAACAAGAATGGTATGAAAGATATAAACGTAATCACATTGAATTTGATAATTACTTTAAATATAGTGGTAGAGTAGAAGAAAGTAAAGCATTAATAACTCAATGGAATTACAATAAGAACCATAATTGTAATGATTTACACGAACAGTATATAAAAGTACATAGATATAAACAACCAAAAATATATTAATCATGGCAAATTATAAATTACCAAACATTCAAGTATTAACTCAAAAAGAGTTAAATAAACTGCCTAGAGCAGATAGATGGAAATACAGAGCTGATTGTTTAAAAGCAGCAAGATTCTGGATGATCAAAAATAATAACATTCAAATATATGATTGTATTGATAAAGTAGAATTATATATGGAAGGTGGATATAAAATGAGTAAAATGCTAAAGAAATAGTGTTTTAAAGAAATGGGGCTTAACCCGATAAGTATAGTAATATACCTAAAGACATAGTGTTGGAATCTATGTTGCCAATTACGGTCAATTTAAGCAAGCAGGATACTACACAGCACCAAGGGTCAACTGACTGAGGGTATGTGTATTTCTTCTATTTTAGTGGGAGAGATGAGCTAGTGATAGCAATAGGAAACAACTGTAGATTTAGTTCTGAATTAACTGTCGAGTTAATGAAGAGTATGAATCAGTATGATGGGCAATCTAGAGAATAGATATAACCTGAAATACCATAACGATGAAAAGTTATATGTGAGTAGTATAGTATTTTGTCTCTCAAAAGGCGACGAAACTATAGAATAACCACTACTTGCGCCAATAATAATAACAACTAAAAAAGAACAAGTGTTGTTCCGTTATGAATGAAAGATGACTAAGTCTGGACTCAAATAAGAGAATTCAGGTGCATTGATACCTCAAGTTGATATGTATTTCAAGAGAAAAGCAGGTATGGGCCCTAGAACCTATCACCTCGTCTAAGTATCTTGTGAGTAATTTATAACGTTAAGAGTGATTAGCTATACTAATCGTCATTGCACAATACTATTGGAGACAATAGTGGATAAGTTGTTAACCTGCCTTGGGGTGGGAATTAAACAACGAAAGATGTGTATTAAATGGTGTAATCTCAGCCCATTTTATTTATTATAAACTAAAATCAATTAACCATTAAAATCATTAAATTATGTATCCAAGAAACATCAAAAAAAATTCAAAAGAAGTGCTTTTAGAAGCTCTAAATCAGAGTAATACAGGAGCACTAATGAAAGAACTACTACAATTCAAAGGGTTTGACAAAGCTCAAATTGATGGAGTCTTCAAAGTAGTACACGCAACACCTAATCCTCCAGTAGCATTACAAGTAATACTAGGATTATACAAAGAACCAAAGTTTAATAGACTATCTTACCTAAGAAATAGAGAATGTTTCTTCTTAGGATATGAAGCATTAGAATACGAAGACAGTCAAATATCTTATACTTACAGAGAACCAGTTACACAGAGTTGTTGGTATGATCCCAAAGTGTTTACTACAACTGATGAACACGGAGTAGAAACAATGGATTCTCAAGATTATATTAAAGACAATCTACAAAAAGAATATGATCATGATTCATACAATGCATATTTAGGACCAGATAAACAAAATATTGTAATTACAAGTAAAGGTAGATTAACAACTAAAAATGCTACTTGTAGTCCTAGAGAATGGATTCGTGGATTAAATGATGAATCAAATCCTGTAGATCTAAGAACTAAATTAAATACTTTCTCTGCTGATCCAAAAAGTTATGAACTTATACCAGCTCTTGTTGGTAAAGAATCAGTAAGCGTAAATCCAAATTGGAAACGATGAACAAGACTTGGTATTTTAAAGAGAAATATATCCTAACTCTTGGGTATGAAACAAAAGTATGTGCATTAGGATTTGCATGGGACAAAGGGTTTACACTAATATTAACCGTATTTTTTATAACAATTCAAAAGACATGAAAACAATATTAGAACTCTCATCAAATAACCTCAAACAACTTAAATATTATAAATGGTTAACCTCCATATATTTAAAAGAAATTAAACTACTACGAATTGCAGTAGTTTTATTATCAATTATACTTACAGTAGTATTAATAGTACTTGGTACTACTGTAAGTTCTATTTAATTAGACAAGTATCACGACACCCAAACATTTATAAACCGTATAATTAAATAACACGTAAGAACATGAAAATCAAACTAAAAGGCATCTGTGTAGATATTAATAAGCCTAGAAATCTGTCTGAACTACTAAAATTAAGAGTAGTTTGTATGTCAGAGTACTACACATCTAAAAAAGCAAAAAGAGAATTATTAGAAATGATAATTCACATAATTGACAGGAAAGTTGATATCGACTTCAAACAACCTGCACTAGAAACCAGTAAAATCAAAACATTTAATTAACCCGTAACCTTGATAAAGAAATCAGGTTACACAAAACATGTAAATCATGAACACAATTAACAGTGGATCTTTAGAAGATCTAAAAGCAGGAGATACTCTCCTAGTAAACGCAAGACAAGTGAATGGAGGTAAACTTCATTTAGAGTTCGCAGAAATTATTCAAATCAATGCAAAACCAATGAACGCATTAACATTACTGAACAAATCAGATGAACGATTCAGTTCAAGTGCTAGAAGATCTTGGTTAACAGCTGAACCAGCTGATGCAACAGAAGTTTTAGGTATTAATCTTGGTAGCGACGCAGCTTGGGAAGTTACAGAGAAAGGAGAAATGTTAGAATTAAACATTTTAAATCCTGCTTATAACAACGTCAGATTCAGAGTTGTAGTAGATGAAACTACTACTGCTAGTGAATGGCAAGAAGAGAATATAGAAACTGCAGCTAAAAGAAA